>B570J29032_109959045_pt1 | contig 17592 bp, 18 predicted proteins | sample LakMenEpi16Nov12_FD_29032 | JGI IMG/M metagenome (IMG submission 29032) | reverse complement strand
ATATTGTTTAATTTTACGCAAAATAATTTTACAAAATGAGTTCAGATAAAGAAGCAAAGTTAAAAGCTTTACAATTAACATTAGACAAACTAGACAAAACTTATGGCAAAGGTGCTGTAATGAAACTTGGCGATACCGCTGTTGAGGAAGTAGAAGTGATTTCTTCTGGCTCTTTGGGCGTTGATATTGCATTAGGCGTAAATGGCTATCCAAGAGGACGTGTTATTGAAATTTATGGCCCGGAATCTTCTGGTAAAACAACGTTAACACTTCATGCCATTGCAGAGGCTCAAAAAGCTGGCGGCATAGCTGCCTTTATTGATGCGGAGCATGCTTTTGATCGTTTTTATGCTCAAAAATTGGGCGTTGATATTGATAATTTAATCATTTCACAACCTGATAATGGTGAACAAGCCTTAGAAATTGCAGAAAACCTCATTCGCTCTGGCGCCATAGATATAGTGGTTATTGACTCTGTTGCGGCTTTAACACCAAAAAGTGAGATTGAAGGTGAAATGGGTGATTCAAAAATGGGTTTACATGCCCGCTTGATGTCGCAAGCGCTTAGAAAACTTACATCAACCATTAGCAAAACCAACTGTACTGTGTTTTTTATTAATCAGTTGCGCGAAAAAATAGGCGTTATGTTTGGAAACCCAGAAACAACCACTGGTGGTAATGCGCTTAAATTTTATGCATCCATTAGAATAGATATTAGAAAATCTACGCAAATTAAAGATGGTGACAACGTTACGGGTAACAGAACCAAGGTTAAAATCGTTAAAAATAAAGTCGCTCCTCCTTTTAGAACAGCTGAATTTGATATCATGTATGGTGAGGGAATTTCTAAATCTGGTGAAATATTAGATTTAGCCGTTGATTTTGAAATTGTAAAAAAGGCAGGTTCTTGGTTCAGTTATCAAGACACCAAACTGGGACAAGGTAGAGACGCTGTTAAACAAGTTATCAAAGATAACCCAGAATTAGCTGACGAACTTGAAGCTAAAATTAAAGCTATTATAGCTGAAAAAAAATAGCTTATGATATTTAGTTGATATCTAAATTCTTATAAAATATTTAAAAAGTTTTGTCAATTATTACGGAATCGCCATTAGATATAATTAAAGTTTATATGTTATTTATTTGATTTCTGTTTTTTTTAAAGAAAACAGCAATAGTTTTTATGCTATTTTAAAGATTCGCGTTTCTTCAAACAAATATTTGATGATTTTAAAGCCATTTTAGTTTTAGAATCAAGTGATTGGATTAAATTAATCCTAAAAAAATGACTTAAAATTTGAATTCATAAATTATTAAATATGCCCTATATGTCCCTAAAATCAATTATTTATGCCTTATTCATCCTTTTAACTTTAAATAGTTGCGTGTCTAAAAAAATTTACCAAGATTTAGAAAATGAATTTGCGAGATTAAAAAAAGACTGTCGTGAAACGGAGGAATCTTATGACCAATTAAAAACTGATAAAATGCAGTTAAGTCAAGAAAAATCAAATCTTGATAAGCAAATTTTACAATTAACAAAAGATCGTCAAAAATTAAATGATGACTTAGCTAATATTCAAAACAAAATAAACGAACTTAACCAATCCTACGATAAGTTGGAAAAAGAAAGTTCTCAATCAAAAAAAGAAAGTCAAGCCACAAAAAATGAATTGTCTGCGCAATTAGCAGAAAAAGAGGCACTTTTGAAAGCCGAACAAGAGCGATTGTTAAAACTTAAAAATGAATTGGATCAGCGGTCAAATAGAATTAACGAACTAGAAGGTATGATTGCAGCCAAAGAGCAAAGCATGAAAACGTTAAAAGAAACCATGTCTAAAGCGCTGAATAATTTTGAAGGTAAAGGACTAACTGTTGAGCAAAAAAATGGCAAAGTATATGTGTCGATGGAAAACAAATTATTGTTTAATACTGGTAGCTGGGCTGTAAACAAAGATGGGAAAACCGCAGTTATTGAGGTTGCTAAAGTGCTCGCGGCTAATCCAGAAATAGCCGTTTTGATAGAAGGCCATACAGACAACACGCCTTTCACTGGCGCAGTTGATGGTGTAACAGACAATTGGAGTTTGTCAACCAAGCGCGCTATTGCCATCGTGGATATTTTATTGCAAAATAAACAGGTTGTACCAAGTAACTTAACCGCTGCAGGAAGAAGTGAATTTGCGCCGTTGGTAGCAAATACTACGCCTGAAAACAAAGCCAAAAATCGTAGAATTGAAATTATTTTGACGCCAAAATTAGATGAGATTTCTAAAATGTTATCTGACTTTTGACCAATAACTCCTCAAGCGCTTAAAACGCTTGAGGAGTTTTTTAATACGCAATAGGTCCTAGCGTATTCATTACCCTTTTGATTTTTTCTTTCCGTCTATTGATATATCTTGAGCTATTGCTTGCTTTATATACTCTTGGATTAGGCAAAATAGCTGCTATGGCTGCAGCTTCGTGCCGTGTAAGATTTTTCGCGTCTTTTCTAAACCAATGGCGTGAGGCTGCTTGAATACCATACACACCATTACCCATTTCAATGCTGTTCAAATAAACCTCCATGATGCGCTCTTTGCCCCAAATAAATTCTATTAATACAGTGAAATAGGCTTCAAATGCTTTTCTTATATAACTTCTACCCGGCCATAAAAACACATTTTTGGCTGTTTGCTGGCTAATGGTACTGCCGCCTTTCAAGCGTTTGCCTTTTTCATTATCCGCCATAGCTTTCTGCATAGCCTTCATGTCAAAACCACTGTGCGTTAAGAACAAACCATCCTCACTAGCAATCACTGCTTTTTGCATATTAACTGATATTTCTTCAATTGGCACCCAATCATGCGTTAAAACCATGTCTTCTCCTGCTGCTTTCTGCTCAAATAGTCTAATAAACATTAAAGGCGTATAAGGCACAGGCACAAACCTAAAAATGACTACAGAAACGATTGAAATGACTAAAAACCAAAGGCAAAGTTTGAGAAACCTTCTAAAAATGCGTTTTAACATGAAAATCTTTAGTTTTAATTAAGTCTCACAAAAGTAAAAATATTAATTTCATTTCAAAACTAAATGCATTAGAAATTTAGTAATAATTTATATTAATATAAAAACTAAAAAATTTACATTTGCGGTTCAATAAATTTAAAACATGAAATTATTACTTCTATTTTGTCCTGTACTTTTTTTTTCGCAAACCAATGTTAATCCAGGCTATTGGCAACAACGAGCAGATTATGACATGAGTTTAGAAATGGATGTAAAAACATTCAATTATAAAGGAAAACAAACGGTTACCTATTACAATAACTCCACAGATACCTTAAAGAAAGTTTTTTATCACCTCTTTTTTAATGCTTTTCAACCAGGCAGCGAAATGGACATTAGGTTAAAAACCATCGCTGACCCAGACAACCGTATGGTTAAAACCTTTAAATCCGAAGGCAAAGAAACCAAGTTGAGTAGAATCTCGGATTTAACCCCTGCTCAAATTGGTTTTATGAAAATCTCAAATTTTAAGCAGGACGGTTTTGATGCAAAAACCCATGTAGAAAGCACCATCTTAGAAGTTACTTTACCAAAACCCATTTTGCCGAAGACTTCAACTGTTTTTACTTTAGACTTTCATGGCCAAGTACCTGAGCAAATTAGAAGATCTGGCAGAAATACAGAAGAAAACGTGGCTTTATCTATGACCCAATGGTATCCTAAAATCTGTAATTTTGACTTTGAAGGCTGGCATGCCGACCCTTATATTGGGCGAGAATTTCATGGGGTTTGGGGCAATTATGACGTGAAAATTACGATTGATAAAAATTATATGATTGGTGGCACTGGCTATCTTCAAAACCCAAATGAAATAGGTCATGGTTATCAAGCCGCCGGTGTTGAAGTGATACATCCCAAAAAATTAAAAACCTTGACGTGGCATTTTAAAGCCCCGCAAGTACATGATTTTGCTTGGGCGGCAGACCCCGATTTTTTACATGATAAAGTAATGGGTGAAAAGGATGTTGAACTTCATTTTATCTACAAAAAAGATCCAGAAATTATTGAAAAATGGAAAGCTTTACAACCGAAAACCCAGGAACTGCTTGCGTTCTTTAATAAAAATATCGGACAATATCCGTATAAGCAATATACTGTCATTCAAGGAGGAGATGGTGGTATGGAATATGCCATGTGCACCCTAATTACAGGCAAACGCTCAATGCCAAGCTTAGTTGGCGTAACGGCTCATGAATTGGCACACAGTTGGTTTCAGCAGGTTTTGGCTACTAATGAGTCTAAACATGAATGGATGGATGAAGGCTTTACCACCTTCATTTCGGAATATGCGATGTATGAAATCATGAAAAACAAAAACTATAAAACCCTTTATGACGCCTTTCAATCGAGTTATACAGGTTATAACCGGATGGTAGCTTCAGGTAAGGAACAACCGCAGAGTACACATGCCGATCGCTATGATTTGAATAGTGTTTATGGCACATCATCCTATAGTAAAGGTTTAATTTTCTTAGCACAATTAGGCTACATCATTGGATGGGATAATATGATGAAAACCTTGAAAAGATATTATGCCAATTATAAGTTTACACATCCCACCCCCAATGATTTTAAAAGAACTGCTGAGCGTGTTTCTGGCGCTGTCCTTGATTGGTATTTGGTTGATTGGACACAGACAACTAACACAATTGACTACGCCATAAAAACCGTTGAAGAAAACAACAATCAAACTGAAATTACTTTAGAAAGAAAAGGTAGAACACCCATGCCTATTGAGGTTTTAATCACTTATCAAGACAATACGCAAGAGCAGATTTATATTCCAAATCCATTGATGCGCTGGCATAAAGAAAATCCTAATCCAAGTTTGAAATGGACGGTTTTAAATGGTTGGGGTTGGGCCTATCCAACATACAGCTTGGTAATTGAAAAACCTAAGAAAGATATTAAAAAAATAGAAATTGATGCGTCCGGTTATATGGCTGATGTGAATAGAAGTAATAATGTTTGGGAGTGATTTAAACATTAAGAAATTAAGGGAGTTAAGCTTAAATTTATGGTCATAATGCCTTCATGTTAAATATTAAGAAGTTAAGGGAGTTAAGGTTTTTTAATTTTCTTAATGGTCTTAATGCCTTCATGTTTAATTCATAAAATTTTTTAATTTTGAATGAAAATTCAATCGATGACTATTGATATAAGAAAAGTAAATCTAAACGATTTCAATGTAAAAATCACTTGGTTGTTAAATTTTTTATCCGTTAGTTGTTTAAGTAATCGAAATAATTTTTATTTTTGACTATTCAAAAACTAAGTGTTATGCTAAAAACTATTCAACTACAGAACCTCCTTTTTCTAGACATAGAAACTGTGCCAGAACACGAAAGTTTTTTTGATTTAGATGATGAAAAACAACATTTGTTTGACCTCAAAACACAATATCAGCGAAAGGAAGATTTTACGCCTGACGAGTTTTATGAACGCGCTGGCATCTGGGCAGAATTTGGCAAAATTGTTTGTATTTCGGTGGGTTATTTCGCCTTTAAAAATGGCGACAGGCAATTTAGAACCACCAGTTTTTTTGGTGAAGAAAAAAAATTGCTCGAAGATTTTTCCAACTTGCTGACTAGTCATTTTTCTCAACCACAACATGTTTTATGTGGCCATAATGCCAAAGAATTTGATTTCCCATTTATTGCCAGACGCATGATTATTAATGGGGTGGAAATCCCTGACAAACTCAACCTTTTTGGTAAAAAACCATGGGAAATTGCGCATCTCGATACCATGGAACTTTGGAAATTTGGCGATTATAAGCATTATTCATCGGTTCGCCTTTTAACCAAAGTACTAAATATTCCTAGCCCAAAAGATGATATTGATGGCAGCGAAGTAGCAGATGTTTTTTATAAAGAAAAAGACATTGATCGCATCATCACTTATTGCGAAAAAGATGTGGTGGCTGTGGCACAAATTTTTCTTCGCTTTAGAAATGAAAGTATTTTGGAGGAAGATGAGATTTTGAGTGTTTGATTTAATTTTTCACTTTCAAATATGTTTCACCTTGATTAAATCCTTTAGATTTGATTAATTGCTTAAACTGCTTTTTTGTTGGAAAGGCTTTTATCGGTATAAATAAAGTATCCTTTTGGACTTCAGTAACGATTTTTAATTGATTGAGCATCTCAACGGAATCAATCTGTTGGATATTTATTAAGCCATTCTTATAGGTCAATTTTTTGATGTAATAATGCTGTTCATATTGATGATTTAAAATGTAGTGGCCTTTCAACCTTCTCAAAACATCTCCTTTCTTCATATTAAAAATGGTGTCTATTTGCGCGTGTTTCATTAAATAAATCGTATCGGATAATTTGGTAAAAGACAAATCCTTAAAATAGCTTTTCAAAGTGTCATTCTTTTCAATGTTTAGTTTTAAACTTTGCCCAATGGTATCTATCATGGTAATATTTCTTATTATTTGATCTGGCCTAATTGATAAAGTGCTGGCTTCATCATTTTGATAATCTCCTAATAGTCTTTTTGGAAAATTGATGTTTTTTCCATTTTCAGGTAGTGGTTTTTCAAAAACGATGGATGGTACTGATTCTTCAGCTTGTTTGCATGAAATAACGAAAAGAAGGCTGGCTAATAAAATTGAAGTTTTCATGAAAAAAATGATTTTTATAGATAAATCAAAACCAATGCCAAAAATAAATGCTCAATACTGTATTCTATTCAAAATTAATATTTTATATTTGTTTATTCAACTTTATACTTTTTTGATATGCTTAGTAAATTTACTTTATCAATTTTGGCTATTTTTTGTTTATCTCTTTTAAATGCACAAAACAATTTTGTTTGTGGTGGACTGTTTACGGATACTGGCGGTGTTAATGGAAATCACGGCGCTAATGAAAATTATACCATAACCATTTGCCCAAATGTTGGCGGCGAGTTTGTATCTTTGACTTTTACGCAGTTTAATCTAGAAGCTAACTGGGATAGATTGTATATATACAACTCCAATACAATTGGTCAAAATCAAATCTCAAGTCCAAATGGTGCTGGTTTTGGAACCTGTAATACTTTGGCTGGTGGCTGGTGGGGCAATCAATTGGCAAATCAGACCATAACCTCAACTCATTCTAGCGGTTGTTTAACTTTTAGGTTTTGTAGTGACGCTACTATACAGCAAAGTGGTTGGGTTGCCAATATTATTTGTTCGCCTATCTCTGCATCTTTTATTTCACTTACTTCTTTCCTAGACAATAATGCTAATGGACAGCTTGACAACAATGAAATAACTTTTCCTTTTGGAAATTTTAATTATGAAAAGAACAATGATGGCAATACAGTTGAGCTAACTTCTTCAAATGGCATTAATAATATTATAGTAACAAATCCTTCTGATAACTATGATGTCAATTTTAATTTGTTTTCGCAATATGCGAATAATTTAAATGCAACAGTTTCTTCTTTTCAAAACGTGAATACAACTAATGGTAATGTCAATTTGTTTTTTCCTGTAGTAGTGACTAATCCATTCCTAGATGTTGAAGTTAATCTTCTACCAATTTCTCAACCCAGAGCAGGTTTCAATTACATCAATAGAATTATTTACAAAAACAGCGGAACAATTGCAACAAGTGGCACCATCAACTTTACTAAAGACCCCATAACGAATTTAATCAGTGTAAACGAAGCTACTGCTGTGACCAATAGTAATGGCTTCACTTTTGAATACACTAATCTATTGCCTTTTGAAACAAGAAGTATAGATGTAGTGATGTTTACCCCGCCTATTCCGATTGTTACGATCAACCAACTTTTAACCAATACGGTTTCTATTACGCCTATAGAAAATGACATTAACGAATTAAATAATACAGAGTCGTCTAGACAACCTGTTATAGCCGCTTATGATCCCAACGATAAAATGGAGTCAAGAGGCAGAAGAATTTTGTTTGAAGATTTTGATCTGGCTACAGATGACTTTATATACACCATTCGCTTTGAAAATGAAGGCAATGCGAGCGCCATAGATGTCCGTGTGGAGGATACGCTTCATACCCAACTTGACGAAACAACAGTACGCATGGTTGCTGCAAGTCATAATTATGTTTTACAACGAATCGGCAATCAGTTGACTTGGCGATTTAATAACATTCAACTTCCTGTTTCTGTACCTAATACACAAATAGGTCATGGCTATATTACCTTTAAAATTAAACTAAAGCCTGGTATTCAAGTGGGCAGTTTAGTGCCTAATAAAGCTAGTATTTATTTCGACACCAATCCACCAATAATTACTGACGAATTTGTAACGGAATTTTACGAGGTGCTTCAAGTTGACGCTTTTCAACAACAAGTTTCCTTTTACCCAAATCCTGCAACAAATCAGTTTTTCATGACATCAAAAAGTGAAATCATCAGCTGGGAACTTTACAATGTTGAAGGTCGTAAGTTGCAAGAAAATCAAAAAGTTAATCTATTAAATACACTAGTTGATATTGAAAAATTGGCGGCTGGTGCATATTTTATTCATGTGAAAACCATTGATTCTCAAGCTAAAATAAAACTCATCAAGCAGTAGAAAAATAGTCCCCCAAAAAATGATACAAAACAATTGGAAAAGGCTTTTTCATGACTTCGTGTGGTGATAAAGCCTTTTTTAGTTTCATATCAGAACCAAATTCATAAAAATTAATCAATAATGTTTGATGCGTCAATTGATGTTTTTTATGACCTAAAAACACTAAATCTTCGAGTGAAATTGACGTTAAGGTTAAATCAGATAAAAACTTTAAGTCGTCTTGCTGCCAATTGGCAATTTCTCCCTCAATAAGTGGCAGTTCATACAAACCTTGCCAAATACCTTGCTCAGTGCGTTGGTTAACGATGATATGGCCTGAATTATCTTTAATGACAAAGTAGTTTAAAAATCTATTGGTTGGTTTTTGTAATTTTGATTTAACTGGTCTCATACTAATCGTTTGATTACCAAAAGCGAGGCAATTGTCTTGAAAAATACAACTGTCACAAAGTGGATTTTTTGGCTTGCAATGCGTGGCACCAAACTCCATCATCGCCTGATTAAATAAATCTGGCCGCTTGGCATCGATGATTTCTAATGCTAAATTTTCAAAATAGACCCTGTTTTTTGTTTTGGCAATATCTAATTCCACATCAAAAATTCGGGCTAAAACCCTGAACACATTGCCATCAATCGTTGGTACCTTTTCTTTAAATGCAAAAGAAGCGATTGCGGCGGCCGTATAAGGTCCAATGCCTTTGAGCTTTATTAGGTTGTTATAAGTATTAGGAAAAATGCCTTGATACTGCTCAACAATAAAAGTCGCAGTTTTTTTGAGATTCCTAGCCCTACTATAATACCCCAAGCCTTGCCACAATTTTAAAACATCATGTTCATCGGCGTGATGCAAATCAAAAATGGTTGGGTAGTTTTCTACAAACCGCTCATAATATGGCAAACCTTGTGCGGCTTGCGTTTGTTGTAAAATTATCTCAGACAGCCAAATTTTATAGGGGTCTGTGGTTTCACGCCATGGAAAATCACGTTTATTTTGATGATACCAAGCAAGGAGTTTATGTGAGAAGTTTGTCATAAATTAATATAAATCAATAATTTATGTTAAAAATGGCAAATAAAAAGAAAGCTAAAATAGGCGAAGTTCATAAAAAAACCTAAAGTTAACAAAATTAGTTATTTTATATGATATAATTTAATTTTATCTTAAAATCAGCACTTGACAATTTAAAAAATATTACTTTCGAAGTTTCTATTCTATCCAATGCAAAAAATAAATTATCGAATAATAAATATATTCTCTAAGCTAATCAATGATTACTTATTTGAACCTGACTTGTTAAAATCATTTTACAACCAAACGCCTGTACTTGAAAATTTTGCGGAACAAATTAATTTTAAATCACAAAATTTTAAAAACCGTGAAGATTTAACACAGATTCTATTGCAGCAAAACAAGGACTGTGCCAAAAGTGTTTTGGACAACGTTTTGAAAATGAAAGAAAACAACACTTTTACTGTAATTACTGGCCACCAACTTAATCTTTTTACTGGGCCTTTATATGTTTTTTATAAAATAATTACGGTTATCAATCAATGTCAATTGCTAAAAGAAAACTACCCTGACCAGCATTTTGTTCCGGTTTTTTGGATGGCTAGCGAAGACCATGATTTTGATGAAATAAATCATTTTTATTTTAATGACAAGAAAATTTCATGGCCTATCGAAACTTCTGGACCTGTAGGAAAAATTTCGACAAAATCAATAAATATTTCTGATTTTATCAAAGATTTTCCAGATAATGAAAATGGCAAAAAATTACAATCTTTGTTTGAAACCGCCTATAAAAATCATGAAAACTTAACACAAGCTACGCGGTTTTTAATAAACCATTTCTTTGAGGATAATGGCCTTGTTATCGTGGATGGTGATGATGTTGCTTTAAAAAAATTAATGATTCCTATTATCAAAGAAGATGTCATTAATCAGCATAGTTTTCAAAAAATTAACGACACCTCTAATCATTTAAAAGATTATCATATTCAAATAAACCCACGAGAAATAAATTGGTTTTATATTCAAGATGGTTTGAGAGAACGAATTATTTTTCAAAAAGAGAAGTTTTATATCAACCATACATCGCTTCAATTTACCAAAGAAGAACTCGTCGTAGAAATTGAAAACCATCCGGAAAGATTTAGTCCAAATGCGCTATTAAGACCTCTTTATCAAGAAGTGGTTTTTCCAAATTTGGCCTATGTTGGTGGTGCCGCTGAAGTGGCTTATTGGTTGGAGCTTAAATCAACTTTTGATTATTATCATGTGCATTTTCCTATAGTGATGTTACGTGATCATGTGATTATTTTAAATCAAAAACAATCCCAAAAACTTGAAAAATATCAGGTTAAATTAGAGGAACTGTTTTTAAACGAAGTTGAATTAGGTCAACTTTTAAGTAAGCGCTATGGCGTGTCAAACGTTGATTTCTCACGTTTGAGAGAAAATTTGCTTTCTCAATTTCAGGAATTGTATGAAGTTGTAAAAAATACTGATCCGTCATTTAAAGGTGCTGTTTTAGCAGAAGAAACGCGACAAACAAAAGGCTTAGACAAACTTGAAAAACGCTATTGGAAGGCAGAAAAAATGCGCTTACAAGAAAAGATAAATAATGTTTTATTGCTCAAAGCAGAATTGTTTCCTAGAGGAATTATGCAAGAACGTGTGCATAATTTTTCAACGTATTATGCCCTATATGGCGATGATTTCATTCGCAAAATAAAAGAGCAAGTCCAAGGAGATTATGATGCATTAAAAGTGGTTACCTTTTAAAAATAGGCACCGCTGAACAAGCCTCACCAAACATAACGCTTTTTGCAACTGCTTGAAGATGTTTTAAAGCTAAAACGTAAGCCTCACTTGGAACTGCTTTTTTGCTGCAGCCTTTCAATATGATGGGCTTATTTTGATAGGCGCTGTAATCTAGTTTACTTAATATATCTTGATAATAAAGTTTCAGGACCATTGATTCATCAGCTTGATAGACATAATAGGTATGGCGCATAACATAGCTTGACACCAACAAATAGGCCCATGCGGGCAAAATGGCATCTGTTGAACAATTTAAAGCAACGATTTGACCAGAATAAACCGACCAGTCATGATTTTTTAAAGCTTCTCGAAATGGCTTTTCCATTAATATGATGCCTTCATGTAACCATTTTGATAAATCAATGTTTATAGGTTTGTTGCTTGGAAAATAGTCTTCCAAATCAAAAGTCATTAGGGGGCTTTGGGCGACACGGTTGATGATTTCATTCATTTCTTAAACATTAAGAAGTTAAGTAAGTTAAGGTTTGTTTTATAAAAGTAAAAATAATATTTTTGTTAAAAATTAATTTTTATAACGATGAAAAAAAAAGAAATTACAGAGTTGTCTTATGAATTAGTTGGTTTTGCAATAAAAATCCACAAAGAACTGGGACCAGGATTGTTAGAATCAGTTTATGAGGAATGTCTAAAATATGAGATTTCAAATGCTGGATATAGTTTTGAAAGTCAGAAAAAAGGTACCATTATATTATGAAAGTTTAAAGTTGGATGCCCATCTACGATATGACCTATTAGTTGAAAAAAATATTGTAATTGAAATAAAAACTGTTGAAAATTTACTCGCTGTTCATGAAGCGCAACTATTGACTAATATGAAATTATTAAAAGTTCCACAAGGGCTTTTGATTAATTTATATACGGATAACATTACAAAATCAATGAAACCATTTGTTAATGAATACTTCAGAAAATTAAAAGATTAAAGTGATATAACTTAAGCTTCTTAATGTTTCAACTAAAAACTTAAACTTCTTAATGCCTTAATGTTTAATTTTACAAAAACCCCAATTCCAATTTAGCCTCTTCACTCATCAAGTCTTTAGTCCATGGTGGATCAAAAGTGATTTCGACCTCTGCCGATTTGACCGTATCAATACTTTTTACTTTTTCTTCAACCTCAAGAGGTAAAGTCTCTGCAACTGGACAATTTGGGGAAGTCAACGTCATCAAGATTTTCACATCATTATCTTCGTTAATCATCACATCATAAATGAGACCAAGTTCATAGATGTCAACGGGAATTTCAGGGTCATAGATGCCTTTAAGGACTTTGACTATATTTTCACCTAAATTGATGGTGTCGTTATATTGTTCCATGGTTTTTTTATTCTTTTAAAATTAAATTATAATAAATCCCGCTTATTGATTTAATGCCTCCAATTATTTGATGACTAAAAAAATCTGGGTTAATTTTGTTGTTTAAATCTGCGTCACAATTAATGATATATTTTTCTTTCATTTTAGATACAAGATAAACATAGTGGTTATCATAGTGTGAAGTTAGCTTAACATCAACTACCTCATTCAAATCTCTGGAAGTAGAAGAAATTTTCGTTGTTCTTTCAATTTTGTTTTGGTTGAAATAGAATTTATCGGTAAAAGAGTGACCTGAAATTACTTTTCGTATAAAATTGTACATTTCTTTGGAATAATTAGACTTATCATTAATATAATTTAATTCTAAAGCATTTTGTTTCCCTTTATATTCGCCTTCTATCCTATAGGATAGATGAAAAATAAGGGACTGCAGCGCTCTAAACTCATATTTGTTCAAAAGATTTATAGGAATATAAAATCTATTTGATTCGTCTTTTTTTATTTTTATTTCATCAATTTTGGCGTCCTTCGCCATATTAAATAGGCATAAGCTATCTGCAATAAGTTGATTATTTTCAATATTAAATTTCTGTTCTAATTGATAAATAAATTTAATATTTTGACAGTTTATATTTAATGAAATCAAAAGTAATAAAAAAATTAAAAAATTCTTCATCGTTTATAATTTTATAAACTTTTAGGCAACATTAATAAAAAAGGTAATGCGTTTGCATAGTTTAAAGCCTCATATTCAATGCCTAGTTGTCTGATGTTTTGATAATAATCATTGTGATTTTGATAATAATATTTTTCATTAGTTAAAAACCAGGACTTTTTGCCAAGTTTTTCTGCAATAAACCATTTTTCAAGTAGGCGAGCAAATCTGCCATTACCATCAAGCCAAGGATGAATTTTTACAAAAACCAAATGAAGCATTGCTGCAAAATAAAAAACTTCTTCAAAAGATAAATTAATCTTTTTAAGAAGGTATAAATCTTGCCAAAACTTACTCATTTCAGTTTGCACTTCATCTGGACGCGTTGCAACATAATCAATTTTACCATTTTCAGTCGTTACATACATGTTTTGAATCCTGTATTTACCTTGCCATGCTTTTGAAATAAGATTTTGACTGATTATTTGATGGACTTCTTTGGCATTTTGTTCATTTAATTCATGATTTTGAGCAAATGTATAAGCCATGTATAAATCGTCAGTTTTTTTAGTGTAATCAGGTTTAAAGTTAAGATGCTCGCGTTTATGTTTAACGTAACTGTCCAAATCAATGTCTTCTCCTTCAATTTTACTACTAAATACGCTAGCAACCGAGGTATAAAAACTAAAGTCAATTGTGCTTAGTTCTGCATCTTTCAAATCATCAAATTTTTTCTTCAAGTCAGCTGGCAACTGCTTTAAAAAGGCATTTAATAATTGATTTGAAAGAATAAAAAAACTCATTTTTATGATAATTAATTTTTACTTTGATAAGCCAAAGCGTAAAGTTTAATCTGCTTAACCATTGAAACTAAACCGTTGGCTCGTGTTGGTGAAAGGTGCTCTTTTAAACCAATTTCATCAATAAAATCCGTATTAGTTTCTAAAATTACCTGCGGACTTTGGTTATTAAAAACTCTGATTAACAATGCTATAATCCCCTTGGTCAAAATAGCGTCACTATCAGCAAAATAATTGATTTTATTGTCGTCAAATTTGGCATCTAACCAAACTTTTGATTGGCAACCTTTAATGATGTTGTCATCTGTTTTTTTATCAGCTTCTATCAAGGGCAAGGATTTGCCAAGTTCGATAAGGTATTCGTATTTTTCCATCCAATCATCAAACAAGGAAAATTCATCAATGATTTCTTCAGCTATACTCATAGTTTGTGATTTGTAAATTTAAACAAAACGTTAATGATAGGTTTAATTTTTTTGTTAGGATTGTGATGATCAAACGCTTGGGTTTGATAGCGGTTACCAGATTGCGAAATGGCAAAAACCGCGTGCATCCCTTTGTCCGAAAACCTATCATTTGAAGGCACATCTAACCAACCTATTTCTTCAACTTTTAGTTCTTCTAAAGCCAATTGGAGTTCGGCTGCCTCCAAAACATGAAGTTTTCTTTTACTAAAATTACCATCTCTAGCTGTTTTTTCTAAAAATTCATTGTTAATCACCATACATTTATAGTACATGGCACGCGTCAGTACTTCATATTCAACAGTTGTTTTGAGTAATCTTTTGGCAATAGGTTTTTGCGCAGAGTTACAACTTAGGACCAAAAAAAAGGATAATATATAAATCGTTTTTAACATCTTAACTCAACATAAAAATAGCTTTCTTTAATCCTTCAACAAATATATCAATTTCTGATTTTGTATTATAAAAAGCAAAACTTGCCCTCACGGTGCCAGGAATATCAAAAAACGTCATGATTGGTTGCGCACAATGATGCCCCGTTCTTACCGCAATACCTAATTTGTCTAATATCATGCCAATATCATAAGGATGAATATGACTGACATTAAATGAAATAACCGAAGTTTTGTCTTTAGCTTCACCAAAAATCTTTAAACCTTCAATCGCTTTTAATTTTTCCGTTGCATAAGCCAATAACTCCTGTTCATAAGCAGCAATATGCTCAAAACCCAAACTGTTTAAATAATCTATGGCAGTCCCTAAAACAATGCCTCCAGAAATATTTGGTGTACCAGCTTCAAATTTATGAGGCAGTTCAGCATAAGTCGTTTTTTCGAAAGAAACTTCTTTTATCATCTCGCCTCCTCCTTGATAGGGTGGTAATTTATTTAACCAATCCTCTTTGCCATATAAAATACCAACACCTGTAGGTCCACAAACTTTATGCCCTGAAAACACATAAAAATCGGCATCCAAATCTTGTACATCTGGTTTTAAATGTGGTACGGCTTGCGCACCATCAACTAAAATCGCAGCACCTACTTGATGCGCCATTTTTATCATCTCTTTAACAGGATTGATCGTTCCTAAGGCATTAGAAATATGATTAAAGGCTACAATCTTGGTTTTATTTGACAGCAAGGCTTGGTAATCTTCAAGAATTAATTCGCCTTGAAGGTTCATAGGAATAACCACCAATTTTGCCCCCGTTTTTTCACAAAGCATTTGCCATGGCACAATATTGGAATGATGTTCCATAGCTGATACCATGACTTCATCACCCGTCTTTAAAAAAGAAGCGAAGCCATTAGCAACCAAATTGACCCCATGTGTGGTTCCCGATGTAAAAATAATTTCATGTAAAAACCTCGCATTTAAGTGGTTTTTAATGGTTTCTCGAGAAGCTTCATACGCGTCTGTTGCTTTTTGGCTCAACGTATGCACCCCGCGATGAATATTGGCGTTAATTTCCTTGTAGTAAGTTGAAATGGCATCAATGACCACTTGCGGTTTTTGTGTAGTCGCACCATTGTCAAAATAAATCAATGGTTTGCCATTAACCATTTGGTTAAGAATAGGAAAATCTTGTCTTATCTTGCTAAAGTCCGTCATAAATATTATAAATCAAAACCAAGGTTTACGCCTAATTTTTCAGCAATTAATTTGGTTATTCGTTGTTTTAAAACTGGAATTTTTATACTTACTAAGGCTTCATTTGCAAAGGCATACATCAAAAGTCCTTTAGCTTCTTTAATTGGAATACCTCTTTGTTGCATATAAAACAAAGCGTCTTCATTGAGTTGCCCGACTGTACATCCATGTGAACATTTCACATCGTCCGCAAATATTTCTAATTGTGGCTTCGCATTAACCGTTGCTTTATCACCTAATAAAATATTGTTGTTTTGCTGAAAAGCATCGGTCTTTTGTGCCTCTTTTTCAACATAAATCTTACCATTAAATACGCCTGTTGATTGTTCTGCAAAAATACCTTTATAGTTTTGATGACTTTCGCAATTGGGCTCGGCATGATGAACCAGTGTATAATGATCAACATGCTGTTTGTCATTTAATATGGTAACACCGTTTAAGTTAGAATTAATATGCTCACCCTTGTGATAGAAATTCAAATTATTTCTCGTTAGTTTTCCACCTAAGGAAAAGGTGTGAACTGACGCTACACTATCTCGTTGTTGACTAATATAAGTATTATCAATCAAATGCGATGTTGGTTTATCATTTTGAACTTTGTAAAAATCTAAAATAGCTCTTTTTTCAGCATAGATTTCTGTAACAACATTTGTTAAAACTGCATTACTTGTTAAAGAAATATGTCTTTCTACAATTTGAACATGCGCATTTTCACCAACCACAATCAAATTTCTGGGTTGTAAAAACATCGCTGCTTCTGAACCTGTTGAAAAGAAAATCAGTTCAATAGGTTTATCAGCGATTTTGCCTTTTGGTACATTAATATAACCGCCTTCACTAGCAAAAGCAGTGTTTAATGCAGTTAAAGTCTCGTCTTTTTTTGCAATTTGATTAAAATATTTATCAAAGACCAATTGATATTTTGGCTTTTGCAAAACTGATGACATTAAACAAACATCGATACCTTCATGTGTGGTTTGCGATAAAAAGGAACTAAATTTACCATCAATAAAAACTAATTTGTAAGTATCAATTTCATGTAAAAAATATTGTCGAACCTCTTTAAATTCAATAGGTGTTTCATTTTTAGGAAAAATGGTGTAGTTGTCTTTAACAACAGCATTAAGTGAAGTGTATTTCCACGCCTCGTCCTTTTTAGTTGGAAAGCCCTTTTGCTCAAAAGCATGAAAAGCATCATTACGCATTTGATGCAAAGGTGAATCAAACTCACAATGTTGTTCAAAAGCAAT
>B570J29032_109959048_pt1 | contig 17609 bp, 14 predicted proteins | sample LakMenEpi16Nov12_FD_29032 | JGI IMG/M metagenome (IMG submission 29032) | reverse complement strand
GCTTTGATAGCGGCTGCCATAACGCCTGTATGACCAACCATATCGCCATTGGCGAAGTTGAGACAGACAAAATCAACGGTTTGATTTTCTAGTTCTGGCAACAGCGCATCACGTAAGTCGAAGGCACTCATTTCTGGTTGCAAATCATAAGTAGCGACTTTTGGCGAAGGACAGAGTAAACGTTTTTCGCCTACAAAAGGTTCTTCACGACCTCCAGAAAAGAAGAAGGTCACGTGCGGATATTTTTCAGTTTCTGCTATACGTATTTGTTTTTTTCCATGTTTTTCTAGTACTTCACCTAGTGTTTCGGTGATATTATCTTTGTTATAAACGACCTTGATGTCTTGGAAAGTTTCATCATAATTCGTCATGGTCACATAATATAGTGGCAATTTGTGCATGTTATATTCGTGAAAATCTTGCTGATTTAGCACTTGGGTCAATTCTCTACCACGATCGGTGCGGAAATTAAAAAAGATGACCACATCATCTGCTTCAATTTTTGCCAAAGGTTGGTTGTTTTCGTCAACAACAACCAACGGTTTGATAAATTCGTCTGTGACTTGGTTATCGTAGCTTGCTTGAACAGCATGGCTTATATTTTGGGTTTTTTCTCCTTCTGCATTAACCAATAAATCATAGGCTAATTTGACGCGTTCCCATCGTTTATCTCTATCCATGGCATAGTAGCGACCAATAACCGTGGCTATTTTTGCTGGATGATCACTTAAGAAGGCTTCTAGATTTTGAATAGTGCCTAGGCCAGATTTCGGATCCACATCTCGACCATCTGTAAAAGCATGAATAAACTGATTTTTTACGCCATAAGTTGTGGCAGCTTCAATTAGTCCCTTGAGGTGATCGGTGTGCGAATGCACACCACCATCTGAAAGAAGTCCTAAATAGTGTACATTTTTATTATTAGTTTTCGCATAGTCAAAAGCATCTTGAAGTACTTTTTCGCTGGCCAAAGTTTTGTTTTTCACCGCAAGATTAATTCTGGTAAGTTCTTGATAAATGATACGTCCAGCGCCAAGGTTCATGTGGCCAACTTCTGAGTTACCCATTTGTCCTTCGGGTAGACCAACATGAAGCCCATCCGTACGAAGTTCTGCATGGGCATATTGCTTGTAAAGATTATCAATAAAAGGTGTTTGGGCGTTGTCTATAGCCGAAACTTTTGGATCGGGAGAATGGCCCCAACCATCTAAAATCATTAGAATGACTTTTTTGCTCATAATGTTTAAATTTCAAAGACAAATTTAAGCTTTTTTATTTTTCGCTTGGGTAAATGTTAACGCTTTTTAACGGAAGTTTGTAACTAGAACGATGTAGGAGGTCCATAATTAGGGTTTTCACCGAATTTTTATCAGTTTTAAGTTTTTTTATTTGTGATCTGGCATGATAATCTAATTTAAAGCCAATGTAAATTCTATTTTGTAGGGTTTGGAAATGATTATCTTTTCAGCGTAAAATGCGCTTTAAAGGTTTTTAGTTCCATATTTTGCAAATAATCAACTGAAAACCAATAATCGGATGATGGTAAAGGCATTCCGTTATAAGAACCATCCCATCCTGGACGGTTTGGTTGAATTTCAGCTACAAGTTTACCTTGTCGGTCGTATATATTTATCGTTGATTTTGATTGACTCTCTAAGCCAACAATATTCCAAGTACTATTAAATCCATCACCGTTAGGCGTAAAGAAAAGAGGGTATTTGACAACCAAGCCCATTTCGCTATCAACGCCACATGGGTTTTCTTCTGCATTTTTAACGAAGACTTGGAAAGGACCAGCTGGCACATTTTCAAACACATTGCTAGATTGCCAAGCCTCATTATTAAAGCGATAAAGATAATTACCAGTACCAGAAACACTGACCATTACGCGAACATGCTGTTCAAACCAACGGTCAACAGTTACGTTAGTTATACGCGGCGCGTTGTAAGCCATAATAACTGCAGTAGATTCACGCGTGCAAAAACCATTATCAATAACAACCTTGTATGTACCAATTTCAGTTGCGTAAAATGTTGAACTGTTTGCAGGTACACCAGGAATAAGGTTACCATTTAAATACCATGCATAAGAAAATGAAGGATTTGTTAAACCTGTTTCAAGTAAAAATCCACGATTTGGAACCAACAAACCATTTTCATCTAAACAAATAAAACCATCGGCGAGTTGAAAGTTAGGAATAATGTCTTGGACGGCAATAGTCATAACCGCTATCGCGGCGCATTGCCCTACGTTGGGCGTAAATGTATATTGGGTTGTTACATTGTTATTGATGGGAGGAGACCAAATACCTGCAATATTATTATTAGAAATTAATGGCAATGGATTAAGTGCGTCGCCTGCGCAAATAGCTTGAACTTGGGTAAAACTGGGAATCTCAAGTGGCGTAATCTGGATAGTCATCGTTGTTAATGTTGGAGCAACACAATTTTGACCAGGGGTTGGTGTGAAAGTGTAAAGGGTGGTTGTTGTATTGTTGATTGCTGGTGACCAAGTGCCAGTAATTGGCGGAGAATTGTTAGAAATTGTAGGTAATTGTGGTATCGTTGAACCTTCACAATAGGTTGCAAAAGGATCAAAAGTTGGATTGATGCCAACTGTAATGCATTGTTCTTCAGTATACGTACAACCAAAGTTATCGGTCATTGAATAAGTATAACATGAACTGCCATTTGAAACAGCCGTGACGGTAGCTTGTGTTGAATTAACAATCGTTAAATCTGCGGCAGGCAGCCAACCTTGAGAAATGATGGTTGGTGTAAAATTTAAATTTAAAATAGGTATAGATGGGTTAAAATTAAATTCCCAACTGAAAATATACCCATTATCTTGCGGGAAATTATCGGTAACTTCTATGGTCCAAATGCCATTACACGGACAACCAATAAGATTTGCAAAAGATTCACTTGGACTATAATCTCCAGCTGGCACAAAACTATCTGTGTAAGTGCCAGGTCCATCACTACTGGTGAAAATACCACCAGATTGAATCCCATCAATCAAAGATGGTAGGCCAGCTGTTGGTAAAAAACAGTAAAGTAATCCAGTGCCTGGCGTTGTGTTATCACTATCTGAATCAATAGGTCCTGTAGCCCAAGGCGTCCCAAGGTTAGCTGATAGCCCACTTGCAGAAGAATTAAAAGTATGTAAATCCATCGATTGGCCATTAGGACAAATAATTTTAATGTTTAAATCGCCTAAAAAAGAATGTTCCATATTAAGACAAATATTTTCAATATCAGATATGGCAGTTACAGTTTGTCCCGCTGAATAGCAATTGACCTCGATGGAGGAATCATAAGAAACGCCATTTCCGTCTGGCAAAAAAGTCTCTATGCTTACTGGCGGTGTACACTCAACTTCAAAAGGTGTTACCGCTATTGTTGCATTAAGCGTTGAAGTTTGACCAACGCAAATAAAATCTGGACTAGCTGAAGTGGTAATCACAGGTGTTGTTGAAACTTGGACTATGAGATTTAAACTATTGCCGTTAGTGCAATTATTAGGATCAGTAATGTTCAAATTAACTACATAAGCACCCGAATTATTGAAGGTATAATTGACGTTTGTGCCATTCAGTACATCGCCGTTTCCAAAGTTCCATTGATAAGTTGCCCCTGCACCACTATTTGAAAAAGTTCCTGAGCCAATAAAATTAACCGACGCACCCTGGCACAATCTGATTATGCCATCTGGCTGTTGCGGTGGACTGGTACTTAATAAATTTGCAGTTATATTTTGACATCCTTGAGCATATAAGTTTTTGCTAAAGAATAAGTTAATGAAAATTAAAAAAACAATTTTATTCATTTTAAATGCAGGTTAAAAAAATGCAATTTAAATTAATTTTAGTAATCTTAAAGTGAATAAAAATAGTTTTGAAAAATAAATTTAATACATCATCTATATTCAATTATTTTAACCGACATTTTTCTATATTTCTATTCATTAAGGCTATACTTTTTTAAGTTAAAGACACCCCAAATAACAACCATAACTTCAAGGAATGTTCCAATTGAAAAAGCCAATGATGGCCATCCGTCTATAATAATACTCACTATTCTGCCGAATGCTAAACCAGCGATAAAAATGACGTTTGATAAAGTGGCTTGTCGCCAGTAGGCTATATTGCAAACACCATATAGCCAATAAAAAGCCAAAGCTAAGTATAAACCCATGATGGCCCTAAATACGTTATTTAAATCAACGGTTTCGATTTTAAAATCAAATAATAGTGGCAAAATCTGATTGGGATAAAGACCATATGCTAAGCCAGCTAGACCAACAATTAGGGCTGAAATAAGTAAATGCAGGTTTTTAACTTTGAAAATCTTTTTCATTTTAATTGTTCTTCAATTCTACTTTACTTTTTTACAAATAACAGGAAGCAATCAGTTGTCATTTTTTTCAATCGCTAACCATTCTTCATAGGAGACAACCACGCTACCTTTTTCAGGGCGATATTTTCCTGGTAATTTTCCAATAAATTCTAAATAATGACCGTCTGGATCCGAGAAATAAATGGCTATGGCAGGTATGTTTACAAAAACCATCGGTCGTTCTGAATTGTCCCCCAAGAAATTCCAAAAACCTATTTTTTGCGATTTTAAAAAATTTACGGATTCATTTAGAACCCATTCCCAATCACATGCAAAAGCAAAATGCCTCAAGTCTATTTCTGCCTTAGGTTTTTCCCAAAGTCCAAGCATAGCTTGTCTTGGTTGTTCGCCAATCCAAAATAGGGCCGCCCTTCTGGTTTCTTCAAACAGATAGAGTTGCAAACCTAAAACATTGGTATAAAAATCTATTGAGCATTCAAGATTTTCGACATATAGATGGGTTTCGAAAAGGCCTTTTATCATCTCTTTTCAATTTTTATTTTTAAGGTAATCTAACCTTTTAGTGTCTCTAAAGCATTAACTAAACAATCAATTTCTGCTTTGGTGTTGCTATGTGCAAAGGACAAACGCATATTGGCTTGATTGAGATGGTCATCTAACAAAAATTCACTTAAAACGTGAGAGGGTTTAGCGCTTCCAGATTGGCAAGCACTACCACGAGAAACAGAAATGCCTTTCAAATCTAGGTGAAAGAGCAACATATTGGATTGGTCAGGGGATAAATTAAAGCCCACATTCAAAATATTATATGCAGAATGTTGAATAGGTGCATTAATGCGTAACTCTGGAAAAATGTCTTTTAAGCGATTAATCGCATAACTTTTGATTTCTTCAATGGTATGTTTTTCCTCATCAAGGTGCGCTAAAGATAATTCTAGCGCTTTCGCCATGCCAACAATTTGATGTGTACCTTCAGTACCCGCACGTTGGCCTTTTTCTTGTTCACCTCCTAAAATATAAGCACCCAATTGATGTTTTTGATTAACATAAACCAAGCCTATGCCTTTTGGTCCGTGAAATTTGTGACCACTTGCCGTTGCAAAATCAACGCCAAGGTCTGATAAATTAATAGGATATTTCCCAATGGCTTGTACCATGTCTGAATGAAATAAAGCGTGATGGCTTTGACAGGCTTCTGCAATTTTTTTTACATCAGAAATTGCGCCAGTTTCATTGTTGACAGCCATTAATGATACTAAGGTTTTTTTATCAGCAGGCAAAATTTTAATCAAATGATCATAGTCAATTTGACCATCTGCGTTTATGTTGACATATTCAACTTGAATGTTTTTTGTTCTCTCTAAATGTTGAATAGGATATAAAACTGCATGATGTTCAATTTTTGAGGTAATGATTCTTTCTATACCTAATTTGTTTACGGCTTGTTGAATAATCCAATTATTGCTTTCTGTGCCGCCAGAAGTAAACATGATTTCTTTGGCTTGTGCATGCACTAATTTTGCAATTTGTTTTCTAGACAGTTCAATTAAATTTTTGGCATCTCTACCAGCAGCATGCGTTGAAGAGGGGTTACCATAGCAAGTTTTCATTACTTGTGACATGTCGTCAATAACTTCCGTTCTAATGTAAGTAGTCGCCGCGTGATCAAAATAAATCATTATCTGTAAAATAAGTCGTTAAATTTGTGCAAATATACTATTTAAAAATATCATTTTATGAAAAAAATAGTAGATTTGTCGCTTAATTCTTGGTTTCAATAATGAAAAAGTTTTTATATATAATTTTTGTTTTCATCATCTTTTCATGTGATGATGGTGATATCGTTTTTCAAGATTCTACTTTCACATCAAATGAGTTAAAATCTTGCAATTTAGTAACGCCTGAAAATTTTTATTTGTTTAAAATTGAAGGTGATAAGTCCTTAATCTTGCAACTAGGTAATGCTGCGGCAAATTTATTTAAGCGAGAATTAACTAATAGTGCACCACGGACAATAGCTATTTCAGGGAATATCAAATTAATTGAGAGAGTTTATAACAGAGCGCTTGGACCTAACGATATCTGTAATTTATTGCCGCCAACTGGTTTGCAAGTAACAAGAGAATGGCAGTCTGTTAGCGGGACTATTTCGGTGACAACTACGGCTATTAGAACTGAGCCTAACGCTAACGGCGAAACGCGTATACAAAAATTTAGACATCAAATTGTTGTTAATAATTTAACCATTAACAGAGATGGTCAGCTGCAAACTTTTGATGTTTATCCCGTTGGTTTTTATGAGGAAGCGGCAAATGCTATTCCCTCTTTTAATAGCGCGATCAAAAAATGCCCATCATCCAATAGGTATTATTTAAACAATAACAACTCAATTTTTGAATTGGTTTTGCCTGATGCGATGTTTGCCAACGTTAATACGCCGGTTGGCGCGCCTAGACAGACACTAATTAGCTCTACTAACACCTTGACTTTAAGACAATTTCCTTTTGAAATTCCAACAGACGTTTGTAGTGTGCAAAACAATACAGCTATTGAAGTTTGGGTAGCAGACAACGGTGTTGCTAATTTGAGCGGGATTATTGAAGTGATTACTACCTCAGCCCCAAACCCTACAAATCCTGCTGAAACCGATTATAGTCATAAAGTTACCTTAAAGAAAATTAAGTTTAAGCGGTCTATTCCCAATGATGGTTTGGACTTTCAATATGGGGATGTTATTGAAATGGGAGTTTATAACGTCAGGATTTAATCTTGAGGTGTTTTATGGTTAACTGAAATATGGGTTTGGTACTTTTACTAAACTTTTAAGAATTATAAAATACAAGTCATTCCTTTTTTGATTGTTAGTTTATAGCTTATATTTAAAGATAGTGTCTGAGATTCTATACTTCAAAAAATAAGAAAACATCCTTAGAAAAGTCAAAAAGAATGTTTATTTTTGCGCTTGATTTAGAAATTACACCATGACAAAATTTTATAAAATAAACGAACTTTTAAACGAGACGCCCGTAGGTACGAACATTAAGTTACGCGGTTGGGTTCGAACATTCAGAAACAATCAATTCATCGCTCTAAACGATGGTTCAACAATCAATAATATGCAATGTGTGGTTGATTTTGAGAATACGCCAGAAAGCGAGCTAAAAAGGATTACTACTGGCGCTGCGATTTTTATTGAAGGCGATTTGAAAGCGAGTCAAGGTGCTGGTCAAAAAGTTGAAATTCAAGTAAATAGATTTGAAATTCTAGGTGATTCTGATGCTGAAAAATATCCAATGCAACCAAAAAAGCACTCCTTAGATTTTTTAAGAGAAAATGCCCATTTACGTATTAGAACCAATGCTTTTGGTGCAATTATGCGCGTGAAGTCTACTTTGGCCTATGCTATTCATAAATATTTTCATGATAAGGGATTTGCCTATGTTCATACGCCCATTATAACAGGTTCTGATGCAGAAGGTGCAGGCGAAATGTTTAGAGTTTCAACCTTGCCATTTGATAATCCACCAAGATTAGAAGATGGATCAATCAACTTTAAAGAAGATTTTTTTGGTAAAGAAACCAATTTAACCGTTTCAGGGCAATTAGAAGCTGAAACTTATGCGATGGCATTAGGTCAAGTTTATACTTTTGGACCAACTTTTAGAGCTGAAAATTCAAATACGTCGCGCCATTTGGCTGAATTTTGGATGATTGAACCTGAGGTCGCATTCAATGATTTGAATGACAATATGGATTTAGCAGAAGATTTTATCAAATACGTTGTTAAGTTCACTTTAGACAAACATCAAGATGATTTAAAATTTTTGGAACAACGTTTAGCTGACGAAGAAAAAAACAAACCACAAGCCGAAAGAAGTGAAATGACTTTGATTGAAAAGCTAAATTTTGTGCTTGAAAATAATTTTGTTCGTTTAACTTATACTGAAGCGATTGAAATACTCAAAAATTCAACACCCAATAAAAAGAAAAAATTCCAATACCCGATTGAAGAGTGGGGTGCAGATTTGCAAAGTGAGCACGAAAGATTTTTAGTAGAAAAGCACTTCAAATGTCCAGTGATTTTATATGATTATCCTGCCAAAATTAAGGCGTTTTATATGCGATTAAATGATGATGGACAGACCGTAAGGGCCATGGATATATTGTTTCCGGGTATAGGTGAAATCGTTGGCGGATCGCAAAGAGAAGAAAGATACGATGTTCTTGTTGAGAAAATGAAAGCTTTTGATATAGATGAAAAAGAATTATGGTGGTATTTGGATACTAGAAGGTTTGGAACAGCTGTGCATGCTGGTTTTGGTTTAGGTTTTGAAAGATTAGTGCTTTTTATGACAGGCATGACTAACGTAAGAGATGTGATACCTTTTCCAAGAACTGTTAATAATGCGGAGTTTTAATGTTCATTGAGCTTCCAGCTCGATGCTAAAATGAGTAGATCATGCTAGAAGCTTGATAAACAAACCGTCAAGCTAGAAGCTTGACAAACATTCAAAAACAGCGATATGCTCAAACAGAATTTACAATTTAAATTATCTCAAAAATTATCTCCACAGCAAATACAGTTGATGAAGCTTATTCAATTGACTACCATGGCTTTGGAACAGCGAATCAAAGAGGAGATGAATGAGAATCCAGCACTTGAGGGCGATTTGGAAAGTAATTTTGATAATCAAGACGAATTTGCTGGTGATGACAATGATGATTTTTATGGTGAACAAAGCGATTATGATGAGGATAATAGTATCGAGGCAGATGACATCAATATTGATGAATATTTGAGTAATGATGAAACACCAGATTATAAAACACAAACCAATAACTTTTCTGAAGATGATGACGACAAGGAAATGCCGTATGCAGCAAGTGTCAGTTTTCATCAAGATTTGATTAATCAGTTAAACACCTTTATTTTAACAGATGATCAAAGAGATATTGCAGAGTTTTTAGTAGGAAGCATAGATGAGGCTGGCTATATTAGGCGAACAATTCCAGAAATCGTCGATGATATGGCTTTTACGCAAGGTATCTATACAGATGAAAAAACGGTAGAGGAGGTTTTATACATTATTCATCAATTAGAACCATCCGGCGTTGGTGCGCGAGATTTGCAAGAATGTCTAGTCTTACAATTAAAGCAAAAGACGCCTACTGAGGCAACTAGTTTGGCTATAGATATCATTGAAAATCAGTTTGAAGCTTTTAGTAAAAAGCACTATGATAAATTACTTCAAAAATATGATCTAAGCCAACAAACCTTAAAAAAGGTCATTGCGGAAATTGAAAAACTAAATCCTAAACCAGGCGGTGCTTTTAGCGGTAATCAAAAACAAACAGAGGTTATTATTCCAGATTTTATTATTACAATTGAAGATGACCAACTGGTTTTAAAGCTCAACGGCAGAAATGCGCCTGATCTTATTGTTTCAAAGGATTATAAAGACATGCTGCAAACTTATAAAGCTACTGAAGATAAAAGTAGTTCACAAAAAGAGGCGGTTCAATTTATTAAGCAAAAACTAGATTCTGCCAAATGGTTTATAGATGCGATCAAGCAACGCATGGAAACGCTTTATGTGACCATGAACGCCATCATGCACTATCAAGAAAAATATTTTCTAGAAGGGGATGAAGTTTTGCTTAAACCAATGATTCTTAAGGATATTGCTGATATGGTAGGTTTAGACATTTCCACCATTTCACGCGTCGCCAATAGTAAATATGTTGAAACGCCTTATGGCATCAAATTGCTCAAAGACTTTTTCTCAGAATCCATGAAAAATTCTGAAGGGGATGATGTATCAACCATTGAAATAAAAAATCATTTGAAAAAAATGATAGAAAACGAAGATAAGAGAAAACCACTACCCGATGATAAATTAGCAGATTTATTAAAAGATGCTGGTTATCCGATAGCTAGAAGAACAGTGGCTAAATACAGAGAGCAATTAGATTTCCCTGTGGCTAGATTAAGAAAAAAAATGTAAAGTAAAATTTTTACTTTATATTTTAATTATTTTTTGTCATTAAACGAAACTTCCCAATCCCAAGAACTTTTAAGCGCTTCATCAAGTGATAAATGCGTTTGCCAACCTAAAACTTCCCTCGCCTTTGTGGTGTCAGCATACGCTTGGATAACATCGCCTTCACGTCTGTCAACAATTTGGTAATTTAATTTTTGATTAGTCACACGTTCAAAAGCTTGAATTACCTCTAAAACAGAGCTACCTTTTCCAGTTCCTAAGTTAAAGATTTCAACGGCGTTTAAGTTGTGGTTGTTTAAAAGGCGTTCGAGCGACACGACATGGGCTTCTGCCAAATCAACAACATGGATATAATCTCTTATGCAGGTACCGTCCGGCGTAGGGTAATCATTACCAAAAACAGATAACTTTTCTCTTTTTCCGATGGCGGTTTGCGTAATAAATGGTACTAAGTTCTGCGGCACGCCATTCGGTAGTTCGCCGATAAGACCACTTTTATGGGCGCCGATTGGATTAAAATATCTGAGTAAAATAGCTTTAATAGCAGTTGATTTGGCAACATCTAAAACAATCTCTTCACCAATTTGTTTGGTATTGCCATAAGGTGAAATAGCTGGCTGAACGGGTGCATCTTCAAAAATCGGCATTTGTTTGGCTTCACCATAAACTGTGCATGATGAACTAAAAATAAATGGTAAGTTTTTTTCAACCACTTTCTGTAATAAATAAACTAAAGTGTTGAGGTTGTTTTCATAATAATCAAGTGGTTTAGCCACACTTTCTCCAACAGCTTTGAACGCGGCAAAATGAATGATTCCAGCAATGGCTTTATATTTATCAAACAAATTGATAACAGATAACTTATCTCTCAAATCAATTTGCTCAAAACTAGGCTTAATATTGGTAATTTTAGTAATTCTCTCTAAAATCTCAAGGCTACTGTTTACCAAATTATCAACAATCACCACATCATAGCCCTTTTCTTGAAGTGCTACAACGGTATGTGAACCAATATAGCCCAAGCCACCCGTAACTAATATCTGCTGCATTAACCGATAAAGTCTAAGATTGTTTTTACAATAAACTCAATTTGATTGGTTTCCAATTCCGTATGCATCGGCAAGGCAATCACTTCTTTCACCAATTGATTGGTCACAGGAAAGTCCTCTTCTTTGTATCTGCTATCAGCATATGCTTTTTGACTATGCAAAGGCACAGGATAATAGATAGCACATGGAATGCCTTTTTCTTGCAAATGGGCAAAAAGCTCATCGCGCTTACCATTTAAAATTCTAATCACATATTGATGAAAGACATGGCAGTCACAAGTATCACAAATTGTAGGTACCCATATATTTTGATTTGCGCCTAGCAGTTCGTTGTATTTTCTAGCAGCTACTTGTCGCGCTTGACCATAATCATCTAAAAAGGGTAACTTAACTTTTAAAACACCAGCTTGAATAGAATCTAAACGACTATTTACACCCACTACATCATGGTAATAACGTGTGTACATGCCGTGGTTTACGATGCCTCTTAATTTATGAGCCAATTCGTCATCATTTGTGAACAAAGCACCACCATCACCGTAACATCCCAAGTTTTTAGAAGGAAAGAAAGACGTACTACCAACATGACCAATAGTCCCCACTTTTTGTTTTCTGCCATCTTTAAAGGTAAAGTCAGCACCAATGGCTTGCGCATTATCTTCAATAACATAAAGATTGTGTTCAGTGGCTATTTCCATAATAGCTTCCATATTGGCCGCTCTACCAAAAAGGTGAACAGGTACGATTGCCTTAGTTTTTGGGGTAATCGCTTTTTTTACCGCATCAATTGAAATGTTCATATTGCTCATATCCACATCAACCAAAACAGGTGTTAATTGAAGTAAAGCGATTACTTCAACTGTTGCTGCAAAGGTAAAGTCGGCGGTAATTACTTCATCACCAGGCTTTAAATCGAGACCCATCATAGCTATTTGTAAAGCATCTGTGCCGTTTGCACAAGGAATAACATGTTTTACGCCTAAATACTTTTCAAGATCAGCTTGAAATTCTTTTACCAAGGGTCCATTGATGTAGGTGTTATTGTCTAAAACACTTTGAATATTGGCATTAATATCATTTTTAATTTTTTCATATTGACCAGTTAGGTCACACATTTGCAATGGTTTCATTAGATATCATTTTTAGAAGTGGCAAATTTAATAAAATTATTTGAGTATTATAATATGTTCCAGATGTTTTTTGCCCCTGATGGCAGCGGTTAGCCCGCAGGATAAAAAGCTAGTTTTTGTTGGTTATACCAATTGGTATTATAGAGAGCGACCGGCAGGAAGCTCCTCGCAAACCTTACAAAAACAGCTTTTTTGACGAGGACTATGAGCGAACAGCAGGATTAGGCCCAAAGAAATTCTTTATGTTAAAAAAAATTAAGTAAAGGGTGATTATTCAACCAATTTTTTATTTTTGTCAATCATATTTCAAAATATTCAATCTTATCATGATGAAACATATTACACTCGCATTACTATTTATCAGTTTATTTACTTTTGGACAACAAGGTGGTATGTGGATACCTTCGCTACTGGAAGGTATGAACGAAAAGGAAATGAAAAGCCTTGGATTTCAGTTAAAAGCAAAGGATATTTATGATATCAACCAATCAAGTTTTAAAGACGCGGTGCCTCATTTTAATAATGGTTGCACTTCAGAAATAATCTCCTCAAAGGGGTTGTTGTTGACCAATCATCATTGTGGCTATAGCCAAATTCAATCGCATTCAACAGTGGATAAAGATTACTTGCAAGATGGTTTTTGGGCCATGAATTTTGCGGAGGAATTGCCTAACAAGAACTTAACGGTTACCTTTATGGTAAAAATAGATGATGTAACCAAATTAGTTTTAGACGGTACAAGCGCTTTAAAGAGCGAAAAAGAGATTCAAGATAAAATACAAGCAAATATTGCCAATTTAACCAGTACTTATAAGAGAGAGATGTGGCAGGATGTTCGTATTAGGGCTTTTTTTGAAGGCAATCAATACTATTTATTTGTTGTAGAAACTTTTAAAGATGTTAGATTGGTTGGTGCGCCGCCTTCGTCCATTGGCAAATTTGGTTCAGATACAGACAATTGGATGTGGCCGCGACATACAGGTGATTTTGCACTTTTTAGAATTTATGCCGATAAAAACAATCGACCAGCAGAGTATTCAAAAGACAATGTACCCTATACGCCTAAGCATTTTTTCCCCGTTTCAACAGGTGGCATAAAAGAAGGCGATTTCACCATGGTTTTTGGCTATCCGGGCAGAACCCAAGAATATTTGCCAGCAGTTGCTGTTAAACAAATAGTTGAGGTATTGAATCCTGTTAAAATTGATATAAGAGATGCTGCTTTGAAGGTACAGGATGGCTTTATGCGAAAAGATCAAGCCATTAAAATTAAATATGCTGCAAAATATGCTTCTGTAGCTAATGCATGGAAAAAGTGGATAGGCGAAAATAAAGGCTTGAAAAAATCAGATGCCATTGCCATAAAGAAAAAACAAGAAGGTCTATTTATGCAAAATGTCACTAAAGCCTCTAAGCATGCAGAATATGGCGGTTTGCTCAGTGATTTTGAAACTTTATTTCAAGAAATAGAACCTTATGCCTTATCTAGAGATTGTTTTCAAGAGGTTGTGATGCGTCATGTAGAATTTTTGAATATTGGTTATAGATTATATCAACTTGAGCAAGTTCATGCGGCGAGAGGAAATCAAGCCTTTGAAGACAGAAAAAAGAATTTAGTGGCATCATTGGAAGGTTTCTTTAAAAACTATGATGAAAAAGTAGATGAAAAAGTATTTGAAAAGCTTATTCAAATCTATGCTGAAAAGACACCTGTATCATTTTTGCCAGAAAATTTTCAGCAAACTGACTTTTCCCTTTTAACTAAAAATATATTTGCTGAGTCAAAGTTAACTTCTAAGCAAGGTGTTTATCAGTTATTGAATGGAAATTTTGAAGAAGTTACTAGTCGACTAAATCAGGATGTTGGTTATTTGCTCGTGAAAAAACTAAGTCAGATTTATCATCAGAAAACAGCACCAAAATTTGATGAGCTACAATTGCAAATCAATGCCTTGCAGCGCACTTATATGAAAGGCATTATTGAATTTTCAAAACCGGAAGACCGAATTTTTCCAGATGCTAATAGTACATTGCGCGTAACCTATGGACAAGTCAAGGGTTATGATCCAGCAGATGCTATTAGATATGATTTTGTATCACACCTGGAAGGGGTAATAGAAAAATATGTGCCAAATGATTATGAATTTGATGTGCCAAAAAAACTGCTTGATTTGTATAACAAGAAAGATTTTGGCGCATACGCTGATAAAAATGGCAAAATGCCAGTTTGTTTTATTGCAACCAACCATACCACTGGGGGTAATTCAGGTAGCCCAGCCTTAAATAAAAAAGGCCATTTGATTGGTTTAAACTTTGATAGGGTTTGGGAGGGAACGATGAGCGACATTTATTATGATCCCAAGATCTGCAGAAATATTATGGTTGATGCGCGATACATCTTATTTATTATTGATAAATATGCTGGAGCCAAACATCTTATTGAAGAGATGAAATTAGTTAAATAAATGTAATACAATGCCTTGTAGTTATGTATGAATTTTTTTTTTTAGATTTTTTAGATTTTTTAGATTTTTTTTTATTAAGTTAAGTTTTTTGGCACAAGATTTGTTATAATGGGTATCGTGACACAAGGAAAAATATTTTTAAAAAAACTAAAAAAAATATTTGGAAGTTCAAAAAAAGTATTATCTTTGCTCCCGAATTAATAATTAACCTTTAATCAATTTAGTCAAATGAAAAAAGTAATCTTAAGTTTAGTATTAGTATCAGCTATGGCTGTATCTTTCACATCTTGCAAACAAGCTGAGGAACCTACTGAAGAAACTACTGAAGAAGTAGTAACTGAAGAAGTTGCTCCAGTTGCTGAAGAAGCTGCTCCAGTTGCTGAAGAAGCTGCTGCTGACGCTGCTGCTACTGAAGCTGCACCTGCTGCTGACGCTGCTGCTGCACCTGCTGCTGCACCTGCTAACTAATTCTAAACAAATTAGCAAAATCAACCCGGTTCAATGAATCGGGTTTTTTATTTTTAATTTTTTTTTCAGAATGAAATTTTTTTCATATCCCATTTCAATCATTTATTATGGCGTTTTTGGATTTTGGTTATGCTTGTTTCATCCCATTCAATGGCTTTGTGTTAATTATTTTGGTCATAATGCTCATGCAAAATCGGTCGCTATCCTTAATTTTTTATTGGTGAGAACAACACATCTACTTGGTACCACCTATAAAATAACCTTAAAAGCAACTATACCTGAAAATACACCAATAATTTGGGTAGCGAATCATCAAAGCATGTATGATATCCCGCCGATTATCTGGTTTATGAGAAAGTATTATCCAAAATTTATCAGTAAAAAAGAACTTGGAAAAGGCTTACCAAGTGTTTCATTTAATTTAAGGCACGGTGGGTCAGTATTAATCGATAGAAAGGATTTTAAACAAGCCATTTCGCAAATTGAAAAAATAGGAAAATACATAGAATTACATAAGCGATCAGTTGTTATTTTCCCTGAAGGAACTAGAAGCAAGACTGGTGCACCCAAAAAGTTTGCGGTGAGTGGTTTAAAAACGCTGATTAAATATGCGCCAAGTGCCTATATTGTGCCTGTCAGTATTAATAATTCATGGAAAATGGTGAAGTATGGTAGCTTTCCAATGGGATTAGGTAGTCAGATTACTTTTGACTTCCATGAGCCGCTTAAAGTTTCAGATTATGCCGTTGATGAACTAGTTGCATTGACCGAAGAAAAAGTGGTTAGCCTATTGAAATATTAGATGATAGCATGACCAATATTGAAAAAACAATTATTTATGTAAAAAAAGAACTGCAACAGGCTGAAGCAGGTCATGATTGGTTTCATATTCAGCGTGTTTATGGCTTAGCTATCAAAATTGCTGAAACAGAAATTTGCCAATTGAAAGTTGTTCAATATGCTGCCTTATTGCACGATATTGCAGATTCAAAATTTCATGGAGGTGATGAAACGATTGGCCCTAGAAAAGCGCGAGCGTTTTTGGAAACCATTGCAGAAGAAACGTCGGTTATTGATCATGTTGTACAAATTATTGAAAATATTTCATTTAAGGGCGGTCATTTTAATCAAACATTCAAAAGTATTGAGCTAGATATTGTACAGGATGCAGACCGACTGGATGCTTTAGGGGCTATTGGTATTGCAAGAGCTTTCAATTTTGGAGGTTATAAAAATAAGTCACTATTTGACCCTGATATTTCGCCAAAACTCGACATGGATAAGGAAACTTATAAAAAATCTGATGGGCCAACCATTAACCATTTTTATGAAAAATTATTGCTTTTAAAAGATCGAATGAACACGTCAAGTGGCAAAGCCCTGGCACAAGTTAGACATGACTTTATGCTCGATTTTCTTTCACAATTCAAAAACGAATGGTTTCAAAAAATTTAAAACATGCTAAAAAATATTTTATTAGTAGGATTAGGGGGTGCTGTTGGCAGTATTTTAAGATATCTTATTGGTTTTTTTATTAAAAAGTAATTTCCTATTGACTATCAGACTTTTGCAACTTTCATCGTCAATTTTTTTGGTTCAATAATTATTGGATATGGTATGAGTCAAGTGATGAAAGGTCATTGGCATGACAATTTAATTTTTCTAATCATTATCGGTTTTTGTGGCGGTTTTACGACTTTTTCTACTTTTTCTTATGAAAACTTTGTTTATTTGCAAAACCAACAATTTTTTTACTTTTTGTCTTATACCATTTTAAGCGTAACGCTTTGTATTTTGGGTGTCTTTTTAGGTTTTTCTATCGTTGAAAAGTTGTTTTAGTGGATTGATATTTAATTAATTTAATAAAAAAACAAGGCGTCTTATGAATTTTAAAGGTGGAGTACCTTTAAATTTGCAATAAAAGGCCTTTGCTTGGGGTAGCCCATTTTATTAGCCATTAATTTTTATTAGGCTCGTTTATAAATCTATCTTGACCAGTTTCTATATAACTGTTAAAACGCTTTTTGTATAATGCTGGATCAAGATTATTTTGATTAAACCGCACACTAAAGTATGGCATTCTTTTTCGCTGGTTTTCTTTTATGATGTAAAAATTAGGGACAGTGCCAACAAAAA
>B570J29032_109959054_pt1 | contig 17659 bp, 20 predicted proteins | sample LakMenEpi16Nov12_FD_29032 | JGI IMG/M metagenome (IMG submission 29032) | reverse complement strand
GAAATACTGTTACATTACCAACTGTTGATGTTCCCAAAGTTGATCCAGTAGTATTACCTAAAGTAGTCGGAGAGAATAAGGACGATGTGTTTTTTAAGCTTGTAGTATCATGGAAACAAACTCGTGATCTAGCAGAAAAGAGTGGTTGTGCCGAGGCTATTAAGGTTGCTGATCAAATGTTTCCGTTTCTAAGTCCTAATGTGTGCTCTAAAAAAGAGGATAAAGTAGTATGAAAAATAATAACCTATTACTGGTAGTAGCTGGTTTACTTATTCTGGTTGGCTTAACCAAGTTTGATCTATCAAGACTCAACATTCTACCAAACAAACCTAATGCTGTTGATGTTCTAGAATTACCAGAACCAACAGACTCAGCTGTTAAAAAAGAAGCAGATGACGTTGTCTCAGTACTAAAAGAATCTGGAGCAAAAGGCGATGCTAAAAGATTACGAGATTTATATCTTGATCTAGCAAAACTTGTTGAGCTTGATGGAGAAAACGAGGTGGTTAGAAATACTGAAGAAATTCGTCAAGCCAATAGTTTGGCTGGTGTTATGCTTAGACTAGATATTAAGGGTAAGTATCCTGATCTAGCTAAAGAAGCAAAAGAAGTGGTAGTAGCAGCTATTGGAGACGATCAAATTCTTTTATCTAAAGAGCTAAGGGCTAAGGCCGTAGAAGGTCTTAATGCTTTAGCTTGGGCTTGTAATATGGGGTCAAAATAATGGCTAGACTCTCTCCGAAAGAATTATACGATAATTATCGTAAGGGATTTAGTGGATGCGTCTGGGAAGAGCATGTGTTCAATCATTTGATGGAAACTTCCAAGTATCCATTATTTGGTGATGCTAGTAAAAAAATTAGTGGCAGCGGTAAGGGTAAACTATCAACACCATACAAGAGTGTGTTAAAGTTTGATAAACATCCTTATAATGAAAGACAAACCACTGGGGATTGTGTTAGTCATGGAACACGAAATGCTTGTGATGTTTCACGAGCAGTAGAAATAGATGTGCATAATGAAAGAGAGGATTGGATAGCAAGGGGTGCAACAGAGGCTATCTATGGATATAGAGGATTTAGTGGACAGGGCATGAGTTGTGCCAGAGCAGCTGAGTTTGTCAGCAAGATTGGTGGTCTTGTAGTAAGAAAAAATTATGGTTTTGTAGATTTCAGTAAATACAATGGTAATTTAGGTGCTGGTTGGGGAGGTCGAGGACTCCCAGACAAAGTACTAGATCTAGCAAATGACCATCAAATCAAGACCGCCTCATTAATACGAACAGTAGAAGAAGCTAGAGATGCTTTGGCTAACGGTTATGGTTTAGCAGTATGTTCTAACTATGGTTTTAGTAACACTAGAGATAAAAAGGGATTTGCTAGACAGTCTGGTTCTTGGGCGCATTGTATGGCTTGGATAGCTTGTGACGATACTAATGGAGAACCAGCATTTCTAGTACAAAATAGCTGGGGAAAATGGAATGATGGTGGTCATCCAGAATGGGGTCCAATTCCTGATGGTTCATTTTTAATTCATTCTGATGTTGCTCAGGGTATGTTGAGTCAAAACGGATCATATGCTTTTAGTGGTTTTGATGGATTCCCTCTTCAAAAACTACCAAGCTACGGATTTGATGACTATTTGTAGAGTTAATTTTCACTTATCGATATAATCTCCACTATTTCTGGCCAAAAATGCATTAGTGGTATTTGGTGTATCATAATATGTTACTACCCTATTATACGAGATTATTTCTATGAGACTAATAGACAGAATAGCTTTAAATAGAGCTATACATATGCTGTTAGGGTTTATCTTGTCTGTATTAAAGATGTTTGAAAAAAACAATCCAGAAAATAAACCAGACGATTCGATTAAACCAAAACCACAAAAAAGAAAAAGACTAAAAGACTTGGTAGACAACATACTACCATGGAGAGAACAAAAATGAATAAATTATTTATTAGTCTATTTTGCATTAGTTTATTGTTTTCTGAAGGAAGGTATTACGGCTCAACAACAGCTTCGGTAACTCTTGCTGGTGGAATTATTAAAGCTAAGCATTCACAAGAAATTACTACAAAATACAAGAGAAAAGATTGTCCAGTATGTAAGGGTAAAGGATGGTATATGAGTGGAGACAATATCAAAAAAATTGATTGCAATTATTGCGAACCAGACAACTCAGCACCACTCTCTTCTAAAATAGACCCTAATTGTAAAACTCATATCAAACGCAACTAGGATTCTGTTATAATGCCAACATGTAATAGTGCTAATTATAATCTATCAGCAAACTGGAATGGTGTTGTAGGAAATCTTACTTCTGTTGGTACTAATGGAAGTCCCAGCTATTATGATACCTATGACCAGTCAGGATCTTTATACGAATGGAATGATTCTATTATTGGGTCCAATAGAGGATTAAGGGGTGGTAGCTGGACAGACTCTACTGTTAGTAATTTGTCAAAATCATATAGATTTTCTTTTTTGCCTAACGCTAGATTAACTACTGTTGGATTTAGAATAGCTACAATCAATGATGATCGTCAATACAGCACCTTTGTAACAGTAGCTAATATTGCTAATGCAGCTGATAGCACAACATATGGTTCTGTTGGATATACATATAAAATACAAAAATATTTAGTTACTAATACTGAGTATACGGAATTTCTAAATGCTATAGGTATGACAGATACCTATGGACTGTATTCAGCAACATATATGGGCACAGAAAGCAGAGGAGGTATTGCTAGAGGAGGATCCAATGGAAGTTATGTATATGCTGTTAAAACTAACATGGGAAATAAACCAGTATACTATATATCTTGGTTTAATGCTGCTAGATTTGTAAACTGGTTGCATAATGGAAAACCCAGTGGTGCTCAAAATTCATCCTCAACAGAAGACGGAGCATACACCCTCAATGGAGCTATATCTGGATATAGTTTTACAAAAAATATCTCAGCTAAATATTGGATTCCAACAGAGAACGAATGGTATAAAGCAGCTTATTATGATCCATCTTTGAATACAGGATCGGGTGGATATTACTCTTACTCAACACGTAGCAACAGCTCCCCAGATTCCGTAACAGCATCTTCAATCGGAGATGCTATATTGCCAATTGGTTGCATAACACCTACTCCAACAGCATCTTTCACACCATCTCCTACAAAAACTCCAACTAATACACCGACCAATACAGCAACAGTAACTGCTTCACAAACTAAAACGCCATCGGCAACTCCTACATTCACACCAACTCCAACAATAACGGCTTCTGTAACGCCAACTGTTACTAAAACTCAAACAACTACCATTACTCCAACAAGAACCGTTACTCCAACACATACTGCAACCAGTTCTTTAACTCCTTCAATCACTCCAACAAATACAAAGACTCCAACAGCTACTAAAACTAGTACTCCAACAACCACAGTATCTCCGACACCATCCAAGTCTTTATGTGATTCTTTAAAACTAGGACAACTAATTCTAAATGAAGCACTATACAATACAAATGACATTACTATATTATATAACGGATTTGTATTAAGGGGCATAATTGATGATCCCATATTTAGCTTAAGAGAACCTCCAAATGTAACGCCTACAAGAACTCCCACGGTTACTCCTACAAATACAGCAACTCCTACGGTTACTCCTACAAAGACTGCAACCCCAACTCTTACCACCAGTTTAACTAATACTCCAACAGCAACAACAACACCTACTAAGACTCCAACACAAACTCAAACCAGTACAACAACTCCAACAAACACAATAACCCCAACAGTAACGACGACACAAACTCAAACCACAACACAAACAATAACTCCTACAGTTAGTGTTACATCTACTAGTACCTTAACTCCAACTCCTACTAATACTATTACCTCTACTAATACTGTAACTCCAACAAATACTAATACTCAAACAAATACTGGTTCTCTAACACCAACTCCCACACTAACAGCTACTACAACTCCTACTATAACTCCAACAAACACTGAAACTCCTACTATAACTCCAACTAGCACTGTTACTCCAACTAATAGTACAACTCCAACTAATACTATTACGCCTACAAATACAGCTAGTCAAACCCCAACAAACACAATAACTCCGACATATACAAGAACACCAACTCCAACTCCAACTAATCCAATACCAGCTTCATTCGTAGCAGTTGCTTTTAATTCAGACACTGTTGCAACTTCTAATAATGGAATTTCATGGAATAATTATACTTTACCAGGATCTAAATATTGGACAGATATAGAATATGGTAACGGAGTATTCGTATCTTGTCCTTATACAGATGCTGTGGGAGCCAAATCTACCAACATTTCTAGTTGGACCAACCAATCTTTAGGCTCGGCCTCTAATTGGATCAATATAATTTATGGTAATGGTATTTTTGTTGTTATGTCTCAAACTGGTAATACTCAAATTTACTCTAGTACCACAGATACATGGTCTTCATCTTCTTTACCTTCTCTGGGTGTTGGTTCAATATGGAAGTGTGGAGCATATGGTAATGGTGTCTACGTTGCATTGTCCTCTACAAATAATCTAGCCACGTCAAACAATGGAACCAGTTGGAGTCAATCTACATTACCTTCTACTGGGGACTGGCAAGCTATTACATATGGCAATAATAAGTTTGTAGCAATTGCAAATAACTCTGATAAAGCCATATATTCCAGTAATGGTACAGATTGGTCTGCTAGTACCCTGCCATCTGTCGCCTATTGGTCTAGTATAGCTTATGGTAATGGTAAATATGTGGCAGTTGCAAATGATTTTGGTTATGTCGCAGTTTCTTCTGATGGAGTTAATTGGACTCAATATGCTTCTCTGTGGGGCCTATGGCAAGGTATCTCTTATGGAAATAACATATTTGTAACTGTTGGTTTTGGTTCAACTACGCTAACGTCAACAAATGGAATAACCTGGACTCAAAGAACAATGGTCGGTCGAGATTGGTCAGCAATTACATTTAGAAACGATTAAAAAAGGATAAATATTATGACTTTAACATATACAATAGAAGCAAATAATACAGTAGCGATCTACTCTGACACACAAACAGAACCAATCATTTTACAACCCAATTGGCCTAATGGTACTCCTTGGTCATCGTCCGCAGAAGCTTCAACTTGGGCAGAATTGTGCATAGCTTCAATGCAAGATCCAAATGCCCCATATGCTCCAGCTGGTCCTGGTTTACCCGGTGACAATAAAACAAACTCTTAAAAAAGAATACTTTATATGAATAACGAAAAACTAAAACTTATTGCTAACAAAGTTATCGAAAAGTCTCAGATTCCTGAAAAGGATAATTATGGATTTGCAATTGTTACGGTTTTAATGGTAATTAGTATCATCTTAACGTGCGTAAGGATTCTACAAGAATGCGATAAAAATAAAGTACTCCCTATGGATCAAGCTCAATATTCTAAAGAAATTAAAGCTCTTACTAATACCAGGGGCTGGTTTACTAAAATGAGAATTAAAAAATTGATTAGAAAAGAATTAACTTCAGAAAATTATAGACTTTATAATAAAGCTTTATTAGAAGCTATTCTTGATACAGGAGAAACTCTCACGGAAGAGGAAACATTTACTCTAATGGAGGCGGCTAATGTTTAATTTATTAATGTGGTCTGTGTATGGAATTTTTGTTGGTAGCATTGCTAAGAGTTTAGTTCCGGGAGAAGAACATCTAGGTTTTTTTCAAACCATAGCTCTAGGTGTTGCTGGTTCCTATATGGGAGGAGCAATCCTATATATGCTCGGAACATACCAAGCAGTTTCTCCAGCTGGTTTATTTATGGGTGTTGTAGGATCTGTAATTAGTTTGATACTTTACAATAAAGCTATCAAAGTATAGATACTTGATTATGCAATGAAATCTCATCAAAAAATTCCGGTATTATTATGGCTATATCATAATGATCTTTGGCCAGAATTTCTAGAGCTATTAAGGCCAATCGGTGATCTGATTGATTTGCGTCTTGGATTATGTGTAGAGAATAATATAGATCATATCTCTCAAGACTTCTATAGTCATTTTACTGGGTCAATTACTTTGCACCCGAACAAGGGAGTTGATGTTCTCCCTTTTCTTCATCAGATGAGTTTTTTAAACACAGAGAACTCTGATGACGTATTTTTAAAAATACACGGGAAAAAGAGCGAGATAGTCCCAGGCATGAACTGGAGAGCCATTCTGCTTAATAGTTTGATTGGAAATAGAGAAAATTTCGTATCCAATATAACCAAGTTTAATCAGCCAAATATTGGCATGTTGTCTAGTCAAAATCTAATCTTGTCAAATAGAGAAAGGGCAAATACTAAGAAAATAAATCAATTATGCCAAATGATGAATATAGACTATTCCATTGTCAACTCTGGTAGTTTTCCTTCTGGTAATATGTTTTTTGGCAGAACTAGTTTGTTTAGACAATATTTTAATGAATCAACCATACAAAAACTGAATGACCTATTTAAAGCAGAGTGCGGTAGAGTGATTGATTCTAAAGACGGAACATATTGTCATACTCTAGAAAGAATGTTCGGATATCTAGTATCCTATAACAACCAAAAGATTCTCCAGTGTTCCGAAATAAATATTGATATCTTTGGACATGACAGTCCTAATCAAATATTTAATATAGTTATAATGTACAACGGAGACTGTTATTATCGAGATAATATGTATGTTTATGGTAAAATTCTTTCTCAAGATAAATCTGGAATAGTAGTAGACTGGAAACACACAACACCAAATCAAATAAGAAAATATAAAATAAATGAAAGATGAACCTGAAATAGATATTAAACTATTTGATCCTGATATTTATATAAAATATAATCCAGACATAGCCAAACATCTCCTTACTCCTGCTAATGCTTCAATTAGTAAGGATTTATTAGATCAGAAACTACTAAACCATTATACTAAATGTGGATATAAAGAAAATAGACTCTTTAATAAAGAACAGCTCAAAAAAGTATGGGTCTCAGAAGACGAAATAGATAATGCTTTTGATCATGAATTTTATCTTGCAGAATATCCTGAAACTATTGAGTTTAGTGCTTATTTGTCTCAAGTATCATTGAGAGAAAGACTGTTTAATCATTATTATCAGTTTGGTAAAATAGAAGGAAGATATATAAATCAACAACAAAAATATGCTTATAAAATAAAAACACTAAATATTAGTAAAATTATACCACGGTCTTCTTTGAAACATTTTACAAATAATCTAGAATGTATTGCTTTATTGGTAACGGATAATGAAATACAAAATGGTCAATATATAGAATTAATTAATCGTTTAATCGACAATACAACCAAAGAAGAAGCCCAGAACATACACTTCAACATAATTGTTAACAATATAAACTGCTGTATAGAAACCAAAACTATACAAACCATCTTTTCTAATGTAAATATTATCAATCTTAATCTAACTGAAGAAGAAGATTTGTATTTGAAAGATGCCCGCAAGTTAGAAAAAATCCCAACATATGGAAGAAAATCTGGGCCAAATATAATGTTTTATAGAACCATAGAGGTCTGCAAAAACTATAATACCACATTATTTCTGGAAACAGATTGTTTTTTTAGAGAAACATGGCTACAAAAACTCAAAAACTTTGTTAATCATTCAAACGGCTTTTGGATATCTGGGGCTCTTTATGACGGATTAGTTCCAAACGCAGCAGGATCAGCATTATCAACTCATATCAATGGAGGAGTAGGATTATATGCTACCGGAAACGAAACGTGTCGATTATTCATGGGTCAGTGCGAAGTCTTTTTGATAGAACAGATCAAAGGAGGCTTAGCAGTACTAGCTTATGATGTTGGTATAAAAATGTATATAGACCATATAACAAACGCTAATATTAAAAACCCTGAAGATATCCTAGTCGCTAAATTTCTTAATCGCCAATATTTACCAAATAAAATTATTGGTAATTTTAGCACAACTAAGGATACGATTATTAGTTTAGAACAAATCAGTAATATTTATAACTACTATATTATACATAAAAAATCCTAACGCCTAACATTAATTCTATAGCAACATAAAATATGAATAAATTAATAGTAACACACAACGCAGGATTATTTTCTTGTATGAGTCAAAGATTAAGGGCAATAATTGTTTATGCTAATGAGCATAAAATATTCCCTAAAATTGTCGATAGCTCCCAGCAATTTATGTTATATAAACAAAATCAAGACAATGATATAACTAATTTTTTTCTAGATCAAGATATTCCACAAGAGCTCTCGTATACAGAGCATATCGATTTTACCGATCAGTTTACTGATTATTCCAAGCTTAATTTTAATATTTTGAGTCCAATCATTAATCAATATTTTTTCCCAAGTAATTTTGTCACAAAAAAAGTTTTGTATTTTGAAAATAAATATAATATACAATACAGCAATCTTTGCTCAGTATTCTATCGGGGCAACGATAAAGCATTAGAATGCAAATTAGCGACCCATGATGACTTTATTAAAAGAGCAAAAATTGTTAAAAATTTAAATCGTAATATTAGGTTTTTAGTACAAACAGACGATCTGGTTTTTTTGCAACTTTTTTTAGCAGAATTTGAAAATTCTATTCACATCGCAGAACTACCAGCAATAAACCGACCATCCACATCTGTGACTGCCTTACTTGATGTGAATAATAGAATAAATTTTGCGATTGATTTTATAGCAGCGGTCATTGTTGTGTCTCGATGTAACATTATGATAACTCATTCCGGTAATTGTGGTTATTGGGCATCTTTATATAGGGGATCCTCAACTAATATTATTCAACACTTTACTAACGAAGCAAATAATAATTATGGATGGATCTCTTAAACTATGCCATATCTAACAGATTATATTAATTTTATTCAAAACGAACTAGATCAAAGTGATCTCGTAAACTATACAGTTAATCCCAATATCTGTATTAATTGTGAACACAATCTAGTTTGTCCTGAATTTACTCAGAATCATGATTTTCAAAAAGGAACAATACCACTCCCAAACAAAAAAGACAATTACTTAGTTAGAATAGAAAACTTCAAAGGTTTTGTAAATTCTGATATCTATATCGAATATAGTCAGCCTAATATTCTTAATATAAAAAACTCAATATACAGTAAATATTTTAATAAAATAATTTATATTCCTCCACTATTGTGTGAGTATAGTCCTAAAAACGACAAAAAAAATATTGATATATTAACTTGTTTTTATCATGTTTATGGTAGAAGACAGGTATTGTTTAACAATCTAAATAATGGTTTTTCTAGTTATATAAATATTCAAAATACTTTTGACCAAAATCTGTATGATATATACAAACAAGGCAAAATTCTAGTGAATGTTCATCAAACAGAATATCATCATACATTTGAAGAAATTAGAGTAATTCCAGCATTATTAAATGGATTGGTGGTTGTTGCAGAGGATAGTCCGTTGAAGGAAGCTGTTCCTTATCATGAATATGTCATCTGGAGCCCGTATGGGTCCATAGTAGATGCAACAAAAAATATATTAAATAACTACGAATTTTACTTTAATAAAATTCATGGAGAACAATCAAAGCTTAAACAAATATTTCAACAGATGAAATATAATATTAAAAAGGATATTAACAAATGTATAAAGACGCAGATATTATCGTAAGCTTAGCAGGCGGCCTTGGTAACAGACTACACACTCTCTATAGTGCGCACTACCTTACTATGCATTACGGCTTACCTCTCAAGTATTATTGGCATGACGATTTTGGTAGCGGCTGCGGTTTTAATGATCTGTTTGACGATGAGAGATTGGTTATGATTCAAGACAGGGCCGAGCTATATAATAATAGGCTTGAGATACGAAACTCTATGATTACAAATACAGAACTCCAACAAAAGATTCACTGGGTACACCCATTTACTGCTAGACTTGAACATAGCTCCCACAGCCCTGACCTAGCTGAAACATTCAACAACATCAAACTTCATCCAAGTATTATTGATGAGATTAATAATATTAATATCCCAGAAAACACTTTTGGTATACATGTTCGCGGTGGAGATATAAAAGTTGGAAATATAGACCCAAGAGATAAGAGAAAATATGTGTCTCCGGAGGCTTTTTTCTCGACTATTGATGACATTTTAAACCATAACAATAATCAAAAATTCCTTTTGTCATGCGAAAACCTAGAAGATGAAGAACTTTTTACTAATAGATATGATAAACAAAACCTGATTATATTAGGTTCATGCCCATATAATAGAAACTCTAAAAGAGGCATAATATGCGGATTTATTAATATCATATTACTATCTAAGTGTATAAAAATCTTTGGAATGGTAAGCTCTTTTTCAAGCGTTGCCGTCCATATATCTAATCTTCCCACAACTAAAATTAATTTTTATGCCTAATGATATTTTAAGCAAAATAAAAAATAATATAGAAAATATCTTTTATTATTACGAAACTATAACAGATAACTCTTTTTTAGTAAATAATTTATTTATTAGCACATCAGTAAAAGATGTGCTTATTAATGATTCTAGCTATGTTAAACTTTTAGTGTCTGACAGACCACTAGATAGTCAATTAATACCCATTGAAAATATTAATCTTCTCTATTATAACAATAATAATTTAGATAATTTTGATAATATCTTTAATGATACCGTAGCCTGGTTAATAGACATACCAGAAAATTTTGATGAACAACAATATCTAAAAAATAATCCTGAAGTAGCCAATTACTATTTGCCAGACGCTATAAATATGGGTTTTTCAGATCGTCAAAGAATCTATCACCATTTTCTATTGTTCTATTATAGATTTTTAAACGACGATCAAAAACTATGGCTACAACCAGTAGACATAGAGTTTAACGAAGAGGACTATCTGAGCCGATATCCAAAAACAGAGAATTATTATCTGCCTTGGGCTGAAGAAAATGGCTATTCTAAAAGACAAAGACTCTATCATCATTATCTAAGATTTAATCAAAAATATTATAGTATTCATATCGAAAAAACATCTTCTCATAAAAAAAAATATTTAGTAACTAAATCTAGTTATTCTTACCATAAACAAAAACATCTTACACAGGATAGTAATGAAAATAAAGACAAGATTAAATGTAAGCTTTTAATAAAAATACCTACTTTAGGTAGAGAGAGTAAACTATTGCGAACACTAGAATCTTTTCAGACCAACGCATATAGTATAGAAGATATAGCATTTTGTATATCTGGTAATACAAATGATACAACAATAAACAATAAAAGCACAATAAATAAAATTCTTTCATTTCCAAATGTTCATATTTTTTTCGATAACCACCAGACCAAAATAGAAGCATATAATGCGGACATTAATCGATTCGATTTCGATATAGTAGTAGCTGCTTCAGATGACATGATAGTTACAGAAAAACATTACGATAGAATTATCGCACAAAGTATGAATAAATATTTTACAGATTTAGACGGGGTTCTTTGGTTCGACACAGGAGACAACGAAAAAACAGACACTTTGAGTATAGTCGGTAAAAAATACTATGAAAGATTTAACTACATATATCATACTAGTTATCAGGGGTATTTTTGTGATGATGAATTTACTCAAATAGCCTATAAATTAGGAAAGATTATTAGGATTAATAAACAGATTATACGGCACGATATCGCTCAGCATTTAGACATGTCTGATGACAATACGTATTTAAAAAGTTTAGTTTTTGGAGCTAGCGATAAAGCTATGTATAAAATCAGAAAAAAAATGCAATTTAATATTCCTGGCGCTAATACTCTAGAATACGCATCTTTGCCAGATATTTTTTTTGACGATAAAAGAAACAAGAATGAAACACGCTGGCCAATATATTTTACAAAATACGATGATCCTATTAGTGTCCCAGAGCTTTATATTCTAGAAAAAATGGATATAGATATTGCTAATATGACAGCAGAAGAATTTTTAAAATTTGCCCCTAATTATTTTAGAGATTTTAGACTATTGATTCCACCTATTATTCATCAGATTTGGTTTGGGGAAATTTCTTCAGAAATTAAAATGATGATGGAGACTTTTTCCAAAGAATATACAAATAAGTATCCCGGCTGGAGATATATTTTATGGACAGAAGAAAAACTTAATAATTTAGATATGATCAATAAAGACCTTTTTATGAAAGAAAAGAAATATGACGCTAAATCAGATATTGCTAGACTAGAAATTTTAAATAGGTTTGGCGGTTGGTACTTGGATTCTGACTTTGTTTGGCTAGGAGACAAGCCTCTGTCTTCATTAATATCTGTAGTTAAAAATGGCTTTATTATATCTTATGAAAAAAATGGAACAAAAACAGGGAGCAGATTTCTAGACAAAGATACTACTAGAGTGGCGAATGGGTTTTTAGGATCTACAATTAGCAATCCTATTATAGCATTTATTATTGGTCAAATGAGAGAGTCTTATGGAGTCAATCAAAATGAGGGTGCGGTTATTTGTAGTGGACCTGATTTTGTTCAGTCGTGTTTAGATAGTATTTCTGGTATAGATATCAGCATCTTAGATCATAAGCATTTCTTTCCAGCCTGGTGGTGCCTAGACAAACAGAGAAATACCAGCTATGATGAACATATACAGAACACAAGTATAAGCATCGCAGAGCTAGGTAAAAAATATCCAAGCTCCATAGCCTATCATATGGGATTTACATCAAAAAATGAATATAGTCACGGTAATGAACTATGATTGGAATAATAAGAATAATGTGGCATTATGCTACCTGTGGATTAAACAGGCCGAGCTTTGGCTTAAAGAAACAGATACTTGTATTATCTTTTCTAGGGATCTTCTACCTAAAATATTGCTAGACAAAATGAGATCTTCAAAAACTTGTAAATTTAAAAATACCATACATAATGGTTTTGATCAAAAAATTAATTTTCCTGCTGGATCCTTCAAGTCTCGTGGAACAAATTTCACCTATAAATTTTTTGTTATTTGCTCTATTTCTTTTCCTTTTATTTTCATAGATGCTGATGCTATTATAGTGTCCGACATCAATAAAATAAGAGAGGTTCATAATAATCAGTCGAAACCCATTATTTGCATAGATCATGAACAAGATGAACAAATTAAAACAGCAAACTATCCACCATTCATTAATTCTGGTGTTATGTTGATTAATGACCCGCAAAAAGAAATTATTAACTGGAATAAAATATATGACTATGGTATTAGACACAGATTTATGTTTTATTTTAAGGGTTCAAAACAAATCATTCCAGGAACAGATCAGGCTATATTAAAATCTTACCTAGATTTTATACAGTATGACTATAGGCACGAAGAAATAGATAGCTCATATAATCCCTGTTCTTTTGGTGTTGAATTCTCTAAAAATAATAATGGCGTATGGGAAGCATATAAAAATAATGAACCCATGCACATAGTTCACTATTGGCATAACCACAAACCATGGAGTAATATACAGTGTCCAATGTTTCAAGAGGTAAGAAATGACAAAATGTTCAATAGTTATACTATCATGGAATAGGCCTAAAAATATAAATAGCATAATCGAAAAATATAATAACTATTCTATAGTTGAAGAAATTATAGTATGGAACAATAATAGTTTATTTTTGATTAATAGCAATTTGCCTAAGGTTAAAACCATAAACACAAATAAAGATCTAGGACTAAACTCAAGATTTAGTGCTGCCCTACTGTGTAAAAATAGATGCGTAGTTGTTCATGATGATGACCTGATTCTCTCTGAACTAAATATCAAAGGATTAGTAGATGCTTTCACTTCTGATTATTGTAGAGTATATACTTATGAGGGTAGAAATTTAGTCAATAATTTATATACCAATATTCCTGGTCCGGGCAGAATAGAAAAAGTTTCATCTCCTACTGAAGTTGATATATGTTTAACTAGAGCTACGTGTTTTGACAAAAATTTAGCAGCAGAGTATCTTCGACTATCCGACATCGTATTCTACGATACCGACATATGTTTAAACGCAGAAGACATACTATTAAGTTATATTTCAACAAACTATTTTGGTAAAAAACCACTAGTAATACCAATTCCAGATATAAACGGATATGAGGAGCTTCCAGCAGAAGCAGATACAAAAATTTCTACTAGGCCAAATTTTATTAGTGAGAGAAATAAAACTATCAATAGGTGTCAAATAATACTACCCGAACCTACTTATGAAAATAAACCAAACACAATATTTGGACCGGGGGCATATCCGAATGGATACTACGAAGAATCAATCTGCTATAATAGCACGTATTCAAAAATTTTAGTTAAAGATAGCAGTGGTATAAGATATCTGTCTATAGATAATGATCCATCCTACGATTATTCTTGTGCCACTATTCTACTTACGAAGCCTGTGAATATTTTAAAGAATTTACTCCTAACACTATTTTTTAAAAACAATAGCGTCCCTGTAGAAGTTAAATTCTCTTTCACTCTGAATAATCATGACTATGAATCAAACAGAATTCTATTGCAACAAATAAGTGTAAATTATGTTGAGCAATACGAAATCTCTCCCGAGGATATAGTTGCGGGTTTAGTGTCAGAACAAACAGACTTTTCAGATTTTATGCTATCCGAAATAAAACTGATTATTCATAATAACAAAAAAAAATGTGAGTTATGCATCGCTGATCTATCTTATGATAATAAAGGAGAAATTTAATGTACGAAGATCTAAAAAACTTATTAGAACACTATGAGCCCACAAACAATTTGGAGCAGGATACAAAAATTAAACAAATGCTTTCTTTGTGTTTTCAGACTATAATGAGACTAGACACGCAGAACGGCGAATTAGTAGAAAAGATATTAAAGATCGAAAAAGTAGAATCAACTCTATTAAATGAAATCGAAAGTATCAAAAATAAAACCTCAGATTTTCTTGGTAGCTGGGTTCGTTATAATTGGTAGTCTTATGACACAAACTATCAATATTTTTCAGGTTATTAAAAATAGATCAAAAATAATAACTCCAAATGGAAATTTGCTGTATTTATATCCTAATTGTATAGACTCTATTCTGAATAGTATAGAAGGGTCTAAGATTAGATATAAAATTACTATTTGTGACTTTGAATCTAATGACTTCCCTTTAGAAGACTGGCTACCACAAAAACTAAAAGGCGTATTGGATTATGAAATTATTAAAATATCTCGCAAATTTTTTGATAAGGGTATTGGATTAAATATATCTAGGAGTATTTTTAATCATGAGGATTTTATATTTTATCTAGATGCCGACAATCAAATAACCAAGAACGCAATAAATAGAATAGAGCACAGGCTTGAACAATCATGTGATTCGGTTGGTTTTTTAGCGCCTATCTACATAGAAGAAGACGGAAGTAAAATTCGTAGAGTTGACAGCGTTGGTAATCTATGGATAAGAAACAAAGACTTATTAAGTATACCTCCGTGGATTAATATGAACTGTTGGGGAGGAGAAGACACAATCTTTTTGTATAACTGCTTAAAGTCCAAACTAAGGGTTTATCGTGAGACCGATGTGGATATCTATCATCAATGGCACCCAGCAGAATTAAGGAACAAGTATTACAAAGGAGGACTTCCTCCTAAAGATGATTATTCCCAAGCAATTAGGGACTATTATAAAACAGGTGTTCTAAGAGAGATTACTAAATGAAAGTTACTATTCAAGCAATGAGGGGATCCGCAGAGAATACTTTTTTCCCTTATGTAGATTGGATGTATCGTATACTTTTCAAAGAACTAGAGTCCAAACTTGGATGGAAAATTACACTCAACTCAAGACCATGCGTCAAAGAACAGTTTGGAAATCCACATGGGCAACATCATACTATTCTAAGAATAGAAGGATGTAAACCAATTGTAATAGATGAAAGAGAGGTTTCTTATATTACTCCAGTCATCAATGACTTTGATGCTTGGTTTATTGTCAAATATGCATATAGAGACAAAGAAGGCTTTTATAATAATAGAGGTATTGGGATTGAAAATGATGAACAAAGTAAAAACCTTGGAGGATGTAGACATAAGGTTGTACCATGGGTCGGTCATGCTTGGGAATATGGAAGATGGAAAACCAAACCATGTGAAACTTGGGTTTCCAATTTTGATAAAGACATAAATCTAATATTTACTGGTACAGACCGAAGGAATAGAGATACTGAGATTTTAAGATCTAGTATATGCAGGACCATAGAAAAATATCTACCACCAATGTCCTATCTAGGACTACACACCGTTCCGTTTAGCATAACAAATGGGATAGATAATGTGTATTCTAATATTATCATTAAAAGCCTATACGAAGATTATCAAAATAAGCTTTCTAGGACTAGGATTGGATTAAGCCTGCCCGGACTTGGCCTTGCCTGTTACAGAGAATACGAATATTTTGCCCAATGTATTCCATGTATAGCTCCCGAGTTTGAAGTCAGGTACGCGGACCCATTGATTCCAGATTATCATTACGTGGCATTTGATTTAGAAAAACCAGAATCTTTTAAAGAAGCATATGACAAATTACAATCTAAAGATTTTTATGACTTCGTTTCTTTTAATGCCTGGAATTGGTGGAGAAAGAATTCTAATCCCAAAAATAAACAAGGAATGCTAGATTCATTTTTATCTGCACTAGGACAATGTGATTCTTTTAAAGAAAAATTTCCAAACTATTATTTAACAGGTTTTAGATGATCGGATTGGTGAATTATGAAAAACTTATTGATTGGTTATTTTTATAATGTAAAGTCTATTGAAGGAATCAAGGTGTTTATAAAGAGCGCTTATTCTTTAAAAAACAAAAGCTTCGATACTGTTTTGCTAGACGCTTCTGACGATGGTTCTGGAGAGGAGATAACAGAATTTGCAAAAAAAAACGATGTTTCAATTGTCAAAATCAACAAACAAATTGATAGTCTTTATATAGATAGATTTCAAGCATATAAAGAATACCTTAGTCAAACCACGTATCAGCATATAATACTGAGTGATTGCACAGATGTTTATTTACAAAAAGATCCTTTCTTAGACTTAGAAACCTATCAATCGGGGTTGGTTTTATCTTCTGAAAATGCTCTAATTAAAGATATACGGTGGAATTATGACATTATTAAAAACGTATATAATTATCAAATAGCTGATCAGTTTTTAGAAAAAATGGTAATCAATAGTGGCATAATTTCAGGAGACCAAGCTTCTTTAGATGCTATTTGTGATCTCATTGTTTCCGAGCACAATAAAACACGGCGCTGTTTTACCGGATCAGACCAAGGAATATTAATGAAAATAATCTATTCTAAACAGTATCCTTATAGCTATCAATTTGCTTCTAGTAATTTTAGTTTAATGTTAGCTGCTGGTTTTGGTTTTTTTGATAAACTCATCAATAGTCACGGAATTAATATTGACGGGATCAAAATCACAGACAACCTTAATAGGGTGTATTCGATAGTTCATCAATACAATAGAAAAGAAAGTTTTAACAATAAAGTAATCCAATATTTCTCAACATAAGCAGAAAAACATGGGTTTCTAATCTACAAATATGA
>B570J29032_109959055_pt1 | contig 17660 bp, 16 predicted proteins | sample LakMenEpi16Nov12_FD_29032 | JGI IMG/M metagenome (IMG submission 29032) | reverse complement strand
AACAAGAATGAACCTTGATTGAATTCTTCGTCAACCAATAGAGTTTCTTCCAAGTCATCGTCAAGATAACGCTCAATAATGTCGTCCCCTGTTGTTTTAATATACACACTTGAGTGTCTACCACATACATCATCGATCTTCGGGTCCACACCAACTTTTTTGTACTTACCATTCTCTATGTTCAACCAATAGTCTTCTTTTTCACGATACATAGATCCAATTTTATCGTGATCAACATAAACACGATCAGGTGCTTCTGCTTCAATATATTTGGTAATATACTTCAAACCAGCTTCTTTGATGTTTGAGTTGATTGCTTGTGCACGACGAACTGAGTGAAGGATATCAATAATGTTGTAACCCCACATTTGAGTTTGGTTAAACTTTTCAACCTCGTTGGCGAGTTTCAACATAGATTCCTTAGTTGAAATACTTTTTTCAGGATTGAGGGACTTTGCAATTTTCTTAATGTCAAGATTCAACATCTTACATCTTTCGTAAATCCAATACCAGTCGAAGTTAAATGAATTGTATCCTGAAAGAATTGATGGTTTGTGTTCGTCAATTAAATTGAAGAACTCCACAAGGCCTCTTCTTTCATCGTCAGGTGTTGCACACTCGATTACTTTTCTAAATCCTTTGTTTGTTTTAACTCCAATCATAAAGATACGACCATCCTTGGGCTCAAGTGAGGTCGTCTCCAAGTCGAATACCATCCTCGTAATGTCGTTGTATTCCTCGAATCCCTTGAATAGTCTTTTCTCTTTTGAGATGAGGTATTGCTCAACGGGGGGTAATACCATAACAAGATCTTTGGTTTTTTCACCCCAAGGATCTACACCACCTTCTCTAAAGAATTGAATGAGGTTTCTATAACCTTTCATTGACTTAACCATAAAGGTGAGTCCTCGTTCTAAACGATCATTACCATCAGTTCGAAGTTTCTCGATGATGATACCATGTTTAGACATGGCTTCTTTCTGTAAAGCTTTGGATGATGAGTAAAAGTTCTGACCACGTAGATCACCAACCCATGCAAATGAGATTAGAGTGTCACGATGGATCTGTTTACCTTTACCAGGAATTTCTTTTATTTTGTAGATTTTGTCGGATACATAATCGTACTCTACGGATACGATATATTCCTCGGGGTCATTACCCACAAGGAAGCTTTCAATTTCTTCTTGTGATATCATATAAATTTACTTTTGGTCCATTAGCTGTCGAATAAGGTCGACATTTACCTTCGTAAATAAATATAGGAGTAAAAAATACCCTTATCAATATGTGAGTTAAATTTTAATCACAATCAATTATTTCTGTGATTACACCATCAGTTGCATAGAACATTCTATAACCACCTTCGTAATTTGTTAAGAAATATCCTGTATCATTTGTTTTATAACAAGAGATTTCATTATCAAACATTAAAGAACCTACATTTAACGTTGGTAGGTTGAAGAATCTAACAAGATAATCAGAAGTAGTACAATTACCCTGTGAGAAACAAAGATATGCGTAACAAATTTTCTCTTGAGTATCAAACGGACCAAATTGATCTGTACCATAAACCAAAGTCTGCATAACAGGGTGAGGACAAATAGGTTGGTTAGGTGTTTGAGTAGGTGTTGGTGTTACTGTAGGTGTTGGTGTAGTTGAGGGTGATGGTGTTGGGCTAATGACAGGTGCTTTGGTTGGTGTTGGTGTTGGTGATGGGAACGGTGTCGTACAACAACTATAGTTTAATGTATAACAACTATTATAAGGTAAACTATCGGAAATAAAACTTTCAACAACATTTATAAATAATGATTCTCTTATTGGTAAAACCAAAGTACCGTCTTCATTTATAAACATAAACTGACCTTCATATCTACCAATCCTACTTGTATCCTGTTGTGTAAATCTGTAATAAACATAATATTCAGGTGCTGCATTTGGATCCATATCGAGTTTCTCAACAAACCCTGCCGATTTTGTATATACTTTTGGTATACCATTATCGGTACCGACCATAGAAAAAAAGATTGATGATCTTTCTATGAATTCCATCATATCCTCAAAACTTTGCGTACCGTCATTTACTACTTGCATTTTAAGTACCGGTAATGACGCGTTCTGACCTATTGTAAATTCCATCAATTCTTTTAACTATAAATACTCGGAAACTAAAAGTTGGTTAACAATTAGGACCTATTGTTGTTGACGCATTAGATTGTTGTATTCTGAAAGACCCACAAATAGTAATCGTTTGACCTAAACCAATTTGTTGACCACTAAGAATGGCGTTACAATCGTACCATCTTACTAAACTACCATTTGGGTTTGTTCTTGTTATTGTAAGTTCTCGACAAGGAATTGGTCCACTACAATTTAAAATCCCACCAACATATTGATTTTGTGTGTATTGTTGTGATGAACCTGTTGTTATAAATGAATATCTCTCAGTCAGTGCAACATAATCCCTTTCTAAAACAGTATAGAATGAAGTTTCTAAAAGAAAGGTAATTGGCATTGTGAGATACTGATCAGCAAATAATTGCATTCCGACTTGTAAAGTTGGGGATTCTACTGTAAAAATAGTTGTAAATTCTGCCGTGTCTCGACTACAAAAATATCTACCGTCTGCAACACCTGGTGATATTGACCATGCTGTTGATCTTATTTCAGGTTTTTTAACGGTTTCTTCACATACGTCAACAATAGTTCCTCCATTTCCTCCCGTACCTGATATAGATATATTACTATATGGGAATTCAGTACTTATCCTAAAATAACCACTTCCTATTTCACAATCTGTATTATCACCAGCAGTAATTGTATTACCACTAATTGTTGCACAACAATATTCACAAGCGGTAATCGTTGGTGTCATTTCTAAACCATCAAGTCTTTGTGTTAAAATTGTAAATGATTCTGTTGTCGTTGAGGTTTTTTCATAATTAATAAATCTAAATACGACATCATTTACCGGACCACCGATAAAGGTTATGTTATAATTGAATGGTGATGTACTACCTAAAAGTAAATTACCTGATGATGGACCCTCTAATTCCTCAAAACAAGTCATAACAGTACTTGAGGTTGTTGCGGTTATATCGGTAGGTAGAACAGTTCCTGGTGATAATCTAATATCGTTATATATTACCGTCTGTAAAAGTTGTGGTAAAGTCGCACCTGAAGTACACACTTCACAAGGTATCGCCGTTGACGTTGTTGTGGTTATTGGTGTTGTTGTACTTGTTGTTGTTGATGGTAAGAATGTTGTACTCGTTGTTGTTGGTCCTGGTGGTACAGGTCCTGGTGGTGTTGGTATGAATCCAGAACAACATGGGTAATCAACAACATAACAACTTTGGAACTCCATTTCATCTAAAACAAAACTATCGGTTACGTTAATGTAGATGTCCTCGTTTAATGGTAGTATTAAAATACCTGTATCATCCCTAAAAAGAAACTGACCTTTATATCTACCAACTTTTTTAGTATCAAATGGTGTGAACTGATAATACACATAATAATCTGAAGTGGATGCTGTTAATGGTGCAATTTTAGACATCAAACCAGCAGGTCTTGTAGTAATTCTTGGGATATTAGTTGCGGTGTCTACCATAGAAAAGAACACGTCAGTTTCAGATAGAAACTTCATGGATCTATTGTAGTCACTTCTACCGTCTTTTATTACGTTAATTTTTAATACAGGTAGCGTCGCATTTTTCTTGATAAAGAATTCCATTAAACCTTTTATCAATAAATACTTCGTTTAGAATTCTTTTCTCAAATGTCCTTCGTAATGATCAAATCTATTATGATCAGTTGGTGTCATTAATAACACACCCGCATTAATTCTACCTTTAACTGTTTGTTTGTAACAGTGAGACATAAGAGTTTGTTCATAAGGATGATCAAACTTAGTTTCAACGTAACATTTATAATTTCCTTCACGAGATAATATGATTGGCCAATTTGATAAATAAACTTCACCTGTCGCATATGGTACACCTTCGTGTGATTTAATGTTTTTGAATTCTAATTTTGGTACGTTTGGACTTTCTCCATGGTGAGCTAAGTTCTGATTAAAAGGCCAATGTGTTTTTCTAAATTCTTGATCTACGTTAAACCAAGACCACTGATTTTCATGACTCCCATAAAACTCTGTAAAATTAAACTTAAGAAAATCAAATTGTTCTTTTCTGGTAATTTGTAAAACTTTTTTATATAAATTTTTAGTTTTTCTGTTAAAACCATTTTTACATGTTTTGTCCACCCCATTATAAAAAAACATATCATCCTCAAAGAATACGTAATAATCCATGTCTGAATTATCAAAATGTTCAGCAATAAAGACACGACCACCAGTAATACCTATGTTATCTTTTTTAATGTGTTCAAATCCGTATTGATTACACAATCTTACATATTCAGGTGTTGTTGTTAAATCCGTTGAATTATTTAATAAGAACTTCCTTGTCTTACTAATAAACTCAGGGTCATAACTCATCATAGAATCTATTAAGGTTTGGAATTGGTTTGGGCTATTAAAACTAATAACATACAATCCAATATCACCATTTGTTTTAACCTCAATCTTTTTGTCACCAGACATAGTTTTAATTTGAACTGAGTTGTTTTTTACATCCTCAAAAAATTTGAGTAGTAATCCATCGGAATTAATTTCAGCATACTCTGTAATCGTTGGGTTATTATATAATAATATTGAAAATAAACTTTCTTCGGTTCCCATTAAACCTCTCCCTAAAGTCGTCTTCATTAGGTTATAATATAGAGTATTCATTTGGGTAATTAACTCTTTGGTACCACCAAAAAATCCTCCTCTAGCAACTTTATCAACCCTAACACCTGTAAGTTGTGTCATTTTATCAATGTCGAAACCATGAATTTCACGATCCGCTTGATATGGGAAACAAACAAAAGTGAAATTATCAAAAAGATTATCAATTTTATTTAACACATCATCGTGAGTGAAATAACCCATATTAACGGTATTTGCCAATCCCGCATCAATCCAATATAGTTTCTCCGAATTAAATCCATCTAAGAGTAATGCATCATGAAGAATAAACATCTTTGACATAACCAAAGGATTATACATTTCTAATCTAGCTTGTGTTGAATCTTTTAACCATCCAGCAAGATTATACCACTTAGGACTATTTCTTATTTGTTGTATTTGACCATAGAATTCATTTTGTCTAAACCAATCCAAATCCCTTAAAACAAATTGAGTATTTTCTTTCTTTCTTCTTTGATTGACAAATACCTCTAACTCACGATCACCAAATATTATCAAATTACAATCAACCTGAAGTAGATTCTCAAACTTTTTTAAATAATAATCAAAGGACCTAGACCAACCTTCTGAAAGATTACCACGACCAATATCCCAAAGACCTGTTACTAGTGTTATCATATTTTATAAATTACCCACAATTCTATCACACCAATCTTTAGAAACGGAGTGAGGCCAAACTACCCAATATGCTGGTACTTGTGTTGAATGGAATTCTCTCCACACCTTACCATAACCATCAGGATCGGATTTTATTCTTGCAATTTCATTTGCATCAGCATCTTGTCTAAATAAAGTGTTGTGATCTTTATCATGGAAAGCAACAACCCAAAAATCATAATCGGTTTCAGGTACTTGTTTTAAATCCAAATCAATACAATGTTTAAAAATACTTGAGAATGATTTTTTCCATTCTTCTTCATTCTCAAATTCATAAGTGTTTGGCGGATATTTCTTATCTATTGTTTCTTGTTGTACTCCTCTTGTCTCAAACAGAAGTCCGGCATATTTTTCATAATCTCTAATAGTTCTTTCAGTACCAAACCATTCTGAAGTATCCCCACTATATTTCTCACCATCAACACCAAGTAATTGTCTATTCTTAATATGACACGACATGTTTTTCTTATACCATTCCTTGTCGTCGTCCCACTGTTTTGTTCTACCTTTTCGGGTATATTCGTGCCAAATCAAAACTTTATGTGGGTGGAATAAGTCGTACCCGTGTGTGTAAGATCTTACGGTGATTGATATTTCTTCACCGTGAAAATAAAATTCAGGATCGTGTTGTACTTCAGTTGAGAATTGACCTAAAGTGAAACAGAAGTGTGCGGAATAAAATCTTGCGGGAATCGGTTCTTTAAGTTCCTTCCATCCTGGTATAGTTTCAGGTAAAAAGAATACAACACCTTCAGGTGTAAATCTATCAAACGCCATTCTCCACGGAACATCGACTCTACCTTGGGGATCATTCTCGGGATCAAACGATGAAACATAACCAGTTAATAAAGGTTTTTTATGACCTTTCTTTTGTAATTGTTTTATCATTTTTATAAACTCATCGTCCCAATTCTTTTCAAATCTCATATGAGAATCAATTTGTAAAGTATATTCCTCACCATCATAGAGTTGTTGTGTTAGGTGTCTTGCCCAACAAACTCCTTTTGATTCTGTATATGGGATATCTAAAATACGGAAACGATCGTCCCCAACAAATTCTTCTAAATTATCAAAACCATCTTCGGGATGAAATTGTCTTGCAATACCAAATCTTAAATTCTTTGGTTTCTTTGAATTTTCCAACATAGATTTAATTGTTGGTATAAGCTGTGGATCTCGATAGGATGCTATCTGTACGAATATTCTCATACAGAAAAAATATTAAACATTGTTTACTTGTAAATTGATTTATAAATGAAATTAAGGTGGACCCTCATATAAATATATGTCGAAGTCTTGGAACATGAATATTGCAAAGTCCTCAAACTCTTTACCATAATATGTACCACAAGATAGTGCGATAAAATATTCACAACCCAATGCATCTGTTATCTGTAGTATAATGTCTGTAACATTAGTAAGGGGTGGTGGTACCATAAACAAGTATGGTGTTGGTAATGATGTTGATCCTGTCACCAAATAACAATACGTGTAGGTCTGATCACATACAGAGACTGTGTATGGTGGTGTACCTGTTACAGAATTTATTTGGACGTAGTTTGGCATTTAACTTTTATTCTATAAATACTTACGAACACAAATTAAAAAGAACCTTATATAACGTTTGTGTAAGTTCTACCATCGTTCCAATAACTCACATCACCATACCAAACAAAAATTTCTTCATCTTTCTTTATTTCTCTGTTGGAAATAAATTTGAAGGTTTTGTTTTCAAGATCTGACACCCAGTAAGCGTTTGCATTGTTGCTGTGATTATATAAACTACCATAACCTAAAGTTACTACTTGCTCTTCAAAGTCGTTCCCCTGAGGCCAATTAAATCTATAATCAACTAGTAGTGAAGTTATCTCACCTTTTTCTATTGGTAAGGTAAGAACCGGACATTCCTCAAAAACCTCACCTTCCATTATGTCTTCTTTAGCAAAAACACCCCAACCATGGATTGGGCTTTTATCTACGTATATCTTTGGGTTGTATATCATAATTTCAGAATGTATAATTGATGTTAGGTTTATCTTTCATATCCTAACAAACATGATGATAAATTATCATTCGTTCTTTTCCAATTGTTATCTAACAGAAATCTATTGATTAAAGTACCTTTCCCTATAATTTCTTTTTCCGCAGTAACGATCGTTTTATTTATCAAGTTAGCATTGTTGTCATACATAAGCCACTCAATCCAATTACCCGGCATCAGGTTATCATCAACCGCCAATATTACATCTTCCGATAATCTATCATAAACCGCAAGTAATTCTCTTAAGTGATGAATTTCTGAAGGTATTGGGTCGGTTAGATTCAAATCGTATGAATCGAAAAAAATAAAATCAGTGTTTTTAATAAAATCATCACTCAGTGATGTTAGGTATGACACCGAATCTGACACAACATATTCAATTACATCACCATATTGTTCGGTATATTTTTTACAATTATCCATGTGTGTTTGTGAAATGTCGACAGTTATAAGTTTACCACCAGTATAGTTTTTAATAAAATCAGAAAAAACTAATGTGAACGCACCTTGATTGTCTTCTAGATTATTCCACATAGTACCGGTTTCAATTACCGTGATCGGTCGATTTAACGAATATAGTTTATTCAAAACATATTCATAATAATTTAATCTGGTAATACCACTTTTGATTAAAAATTCTTTATAAGGTTTAATGAAAACATTAAAATCAAATTTATTCATATTTTTCTAAATTAGTTTTTCTTTGACATGGTCCATCGTAAGACTCATACCAAGTGTAAGGTTTATTTAATAAAATTATTGCGGGAACAATTAAATCCTTCTCATTCCACCAGAACCATCTCCATATATCTTGATCATCTTTTCCGGTCATTGCGAATGAAACTCTATAATCTTCTCGGATGTCGTAAACCCGCAACCCAATTTCAATAAAGGAATGTGAAAAATCTACCTGAACTTTTTGTTGGGTGTCGTAATCTAATTCATAAGAATTAGGTAAACATCCGTATTTATCCCAAATTTTATTTAAAACTGAAGTAGACGCGATACCAAAAGTGTGTCCTGCGTGTATCTTATAGTCATTCCATTCATCTTCGTCTCTCATTATTGCACATAAATAACCTGTGTCAGGTAGACTGTGGTATTTTCTGAACAAATATTCATCCCAATTATTCTCAACTAAGAAGTAATCGTCTTCATTAAAAATAAAATAATCGTAGTCATTTCGGTTTTTTTCAAATGCGTTAGAAAAAGCACTATAACTAAACCCTTTGTTTTCCCTGATGATGACTTCAACCGGAGTGTTTTGAATTTTTTTAGGGATTATTTTTAAAGCTTCATTCACATAATTATAATGATCGGTTTCAACATTAATTGAAAATATAATTTTACTTAAATTATGTGAATAGGTTTCGAGAGTTTCGATTTGTTTTCTCATGAAAAAAATTCTGTCCTCGTAAAATTCATCAACTGTTCGTCTTCGGTCACCAAAATAAAAACTGGTTACTAAACATGATCGTTTTCTTTGAAATTGTGGATCGGTGACGTATACATGCCAAGTTGGTAAATCAAATCTCATGGATGCCGGTAAAATCAAAGGTTTGTTCCAAGTAAAGAAGTGATCCACAAAATGATCAAAATTGGGTATTTTACTCTTTAATTTATTCCCCATATCATGTGGACAAGAATAGTCGTCTCTAATGTCGAATATATTATAACCCATTTTAAATATCTCATGTGTCTGTGCGACTTGACCTTCTAACTCATTCAAACTATAGAATGAAGCTTCATGTCCTTTTCTGTGTTTAGAATGGGGTAAACAACCAAATTTTTGATACAGTTCTTCAAGCACTTTAGACGATGTAATACCAACACTATTACCAGCATGTGTTAATGTATGTTGGAAATCCCATGCGGGGTTTACCGCTAATGCCGCCAAATAACCTATATTATTATAGGAGTTAAATTTAGTAACTAAGTACTCGTCGAAATTTTGTATGTTGAAGTAATAATCGTCTTCATTAAAAATGTAGTAATCAAAGTCTCTCCTATATTTTTCATAGACCTCGTTAAATGCTGCATAAGACATACCGTAATTTTCTCTAACAATAATTTCAACATCAGCGTTTTGGATTTTCTTTGGTATTTCTTTTTTAACGATTTCGAATAATTCAATATGTTCAGGGTCCAAGTTGAAAATAAAAATTATCTTACTTAAATCATGATTAAATTCGTTAAGAGATTTAATTTGTTCTTTGACGTAAACTGACTTGTCCTCATTATAATATTCAATTGCGGATCTTCTGTCTCCTAAATAACAACAACAAACGTAACAAACTTTATTATCCATACTATTTTAAAAATTTTTCTTGAATTATATTATACGTGATTTCAGAATTATCTTCTTGATTATTCCATAAAATACCTCCTGACGAATCTCGTTGGAATTGGTTGTTGTCTCTCCATTCAGGAATGAATTTTACAATATGATTCTCGTCCTCAAATTCTTCTTCGGGTCTCTCAGTTAAAAAAATACTTCTATGGGGTAAACTTTTAAACCTATCAATTAATTGTTTTCTTTTCCAATTTCCATGAATGTTAAACATTTCAGACGCCGACCATAAAAATATTTTTTCTTTATTCTTGGATCTTTGTGATCTTCGTTCCCATTTATTTTTATAATCCTCAAGAGGTGTTCGATCACTCAAATCTTTAAAATGATAAACACCATTTTTAAAAATCAATTCCTTAGACTTTGTGTGTATCCAATGTATTTCAACATCTAAATGATGACTAATAGGATAATCTAAAGGTATGTGAGCGTTGGGATTTATAACCCTAACATTACCACAATTATTTTTAAAATTAACATTACCCTTACTTTCACCGAAAACCATTTCAACATCCAAATAACTATTAATATGTTCACAAAAACGAACATATTCTTCGTCGTCCAAAATTAAATTACCTATCGTTGGTGAATTGTATGGTAAATTGAATCTTTCATAAGTTCTCCAAGCCAAACAAGTATTACCAATAAGTGAAAAATTACCTAAGTCACCTTCAGGAAATTTTATATCAACATTATATGATTTATCATCATGTAGGATAATAAGGTACGAATCCTTTAAAAACGGTAAAACTACACTACTAATGTTAATATAATAAGTGACACCATTAATTAATTTCTCATAATGTTTAATATAAATTTCGGAATCAAATTTCCTATCCATGACTTTGAAAGTCACGTTATCCACTTCCTCATTAGCTGAGAAGTATATATTACCGTTATGTTCTACGTTTAATACATTAATCATCATTTCTATGATTTACCATATTTTACGAAATTCGTTTTTTTAAACATCTCAATATTACTTTCATCTAATGTAATATTGTTTTTTAATTTGTCATTAATTATGATTTTAATATTTTTCACATCATTAGGTTTTCCTAATGAACTAATTGACCAATTAAATTTTTCTAAATTAGAGAACTTTATAATTTTATCGTCATTCAGAATGACCACAATATTACATGGTTTATCTGAAGAATCATTCCAAACAATGAAATCAATATTATCCGTAGTCTGATCGTAAAATGGAACAGCCCACTGCATTTCAAATTCACCCTTATGGAAATCCACAATTCTTAATATGTTTCCGTTCTTAGTGATTACGTTATGATCTTTAAAAAAGATTTTATTACCGTTTTCACCATAAAGATCTTGAGTTCGTTTCTCCGTAGTTTTTTCTGAACTTTCTTCCAACTCATTCAATATCATTTCACGGTTGAAGTAAAACGCCTTATCAGATAATGTTGATATCTTCACAGAATGAAAATTGCCGATTCCGAACTGAAGATTTATTTCAAACAAGGCATCTTTTTTAGTGTACATCACCGCATCATATTCATCAAGAATTCTTGAGTTATCATAAAATTCTGTATGATCACTAAAATATGCGTCGTATTCTATAAAGTGGACCTTGTTATAACCAAATGTTTTTGCGTGACCATAACCGGTGATTAGCTGTTTATGTAATGTAAGGTAAGTATTACCTACACCAAAAAATACTGATTGTATGTGTTTACCTTCGTGAGGTGAAAACCAAGGTTGATTTTGATATTTCCAATCAGTTAGTAATTCGTTGTCTCTATCAAACACAACCCAGTCAACGTTTTCTTGTACGTCAAATGTAACGGGTGTATGACTGATGACCATTAAATCAAAATCTTTTCTAATTGATTGTAGGGATAATACTAAATTATGTAACACCCTTCTTTTTTCTTCATTAGGGCAATGCGCGGTGATACATATTAAATCTTTATTCATCTTTTTAATAAAATTCTATTATATTTTTAATATCCTTAAAGTATTCTTCATATAGGAATGAATCTTCTTGATCATAAACCATCATTTTTTCAACGTCATTATCCATCACATGATATGACCAAGTATTGTATCCACCAAAAGATTGGTTGAATACGGATTGTTTATCATGTTTATGAAATACAATAATTTTTCTAAAATCAGGACTATTTTTTTTATTTACACTATATATTATTATTTTACTTGGATCGTCCTTTACATGGTAAAATTTTGTAAAACATTGATTGTACTTTTCATCATAATAAACTTTAGTGTGTTTTGAATTAAAATATGTATCAAAAAATATTTCTGTCAAACCTGTATTGATGTATACGTCATTGGTATTGAGTTTCATTAAATTAATATACATAAATTCTTCCATAGTTAAAAAATCATTATTTCCAATTTCTTTTTCTAAGTATTCGATATAGTCTTGTTCACTACCAATACACCAAAAATTATCAAGGAAAAAATCAATTTCACAAAAAAAATAGTGGGCTTCGACAACTCGATTATCACCAATACCCGTAAAAAAGACTCCTTTTTTATTGTTTAACTCACAAGATTTATTCATCTCTAATATCTTTTTCTTAGTTTCTTCACCTAAAATTGCATCGTATTCCATTTTATAGAAATGAGTATAACCCAAATCTTTTGCAATTTTAACTGATCGAAATAAACTAATTAAAACTGAGAGACCGTGAGGTTGTGGATGAGGGAAAAAATTAGACACTTTGAATGAATCGTGAACTGTATAATAATTTAGCTCTTTATAGTTGTCGTATTTTTTAGTAAATAATTGATTTCGTTTGTCATAAAATAAATAATTAACTTTATCTTGGACTTTTTTTGATATTGTCGTATTTGACATTAATAATACATCATCACCAAGACTTTTTATGTTATCGATAAAGTTGATTAATAAATTTTCGTCAGCTTCATCGGTAATAAAAGCATCGAGGATTAAAATTGATTTCATTATTTAATAGTTACTATTTCAAATATATACAACGTTCCCTATATTTCAATAAAAAGAAAACAATATGGCGAAAATTTATGTTCATGGGTCTTATATCGGAAACACGGGTTACAATAACCACACTCGTGATTTTTTTAGAGAGTTATCTAAACATTCACAAATTAAAGTAAGAAATTTTACTATCGGTGAATCTTGGACTGGATTAAACGATACCCCTCACGATAACGAACCTTATATCAATCATGTAGATAAATCTATTTTATATCAACAAAGGTTATGGGTTGGGGATGGAAAAATGAGTGACTTCAAGATTTATCCATCAAAAGAAAAAGAATTTTTTCATGATTTTAATATAGTTTTGAATGAGACAAATCATTACTTATATTATGACAAATATATTGGACCTAAAATTGGGTATAACGTATGGGAATCAACAAGGCAACCTGAAAACTTTTTTAAAAAATTATTAGAGTTTGACGAAATTTGGGTACCGAGTGAGTGGCAAAGAGAATGTACAATAGAACAAGGTGCGGATCCCGACAAAGTTAAGGTAGTACCTGAAGGGGTTGATGTTCATACATTTTATCCTGAGTCGGTGGAAAAACTTGATGAATACAAAGACGGTAGGTTTAAGTTTCTTTTAATGGGTCGTTGGGATTACAGAAAATCAACAAAGGAAATTATTGAGACTTTCCTTAAAACATTTTCACCAGATGAACCAGTTGACTTGGTCGTATCTATCGATAATATGTGGGGAGAACAAATGGACGGGTTTAAAACAACCGAAGAACGTTTATTAAACTACGGTTTAACCGACCCAAGAATTAAAATAATACATTTCCCATCAAGAGAAGATTATATTAAATATCTAAAAACGGGTCACGTATTCCTTTCATGTGCCAGATCTGAAGGGTGGAATTTACCACTTATCGAAGCGATGGCTTGTGGTACACCATCAATCTATTCTGAATGTTCAGCACAAATGGAGTTCGCCAAAGGAAAAGGTTTACCTGTAAAAATAGTTGGTGAAAAACCGGCTAACGAAAATGATTATGGTAGATATACAATGAGTGATTTACCGGGAAATTATTACGAACCAGACTTTGAGGATTTATCTCGTGTTATGAGAGATGCCTATTCTAATTATAATTCACACAAACAAAAATCAGTTGAGGAAAGTGAAGAACTAAGAAATGAATTTTCTTGGGAAAAAATCGCATTAATAGGTAAAGAAAAAATTGATGAGTTTACGGATAAAATTAATTCGGGAGTTATATCAAGAACCAAAGACACAAACCAAATTAAAGTTTCATACCTCGAAGGCCCTAAAGTTGAGATCGTTGGTGACTTTGATTCATCTTACTTTGTTGAGTTTATTGATGATAATGGAAAGGTAAAATATTCGGACACAATAACCAATAATATGTGGACAACATGTGGCATAAAATATTATGTGCCCTGGACAATAAAAGTTAACGGAAAGATCATAGATCAACTTAATCTTGAAAATAAAAAGGTTTTGATTTCTTTTGAGTCTAAGTCTGTCGGAGATACGATCGCATGGGCACCTTATGCAATTGAGTTAATGAAACAAAAAAATTGTAAAGTTATTCTCAGTACTTTCCGTAATGATTGGTTTAAAGGTTTAGAAACATATAAAGATATTGAGTTTATTAATCCAGGAGAGTCAGTTAATTGTGATGTTATATATAAACTTGGTTGGTTTAGAGATGATAACGGTGGATGGAAAAATTTTAATTTACATCCAAATCAACCCAATTTAATACCATTACAAAAAACCGCAACCGATATTTTAGGTTTAGAGTATAAAGAGATAAATCATGGTGTAAAACACAAACTAACTGAAAGACCAACAAATTCTAAGTATGTTGTATTTGGCCCACAATCAACTGCTGGTTGTAAGGAATGGTCTTTCGATCATTGGGTTGAGTTAACTAAAATGGTCAAAGAGATGGGATACTCAGTGGTTATACTTTCTCTTAAAGAATATAGAATTGATGGTACCATAAATATTACAAGTACGGATTGGGATGAAGTTTTTTCTTGTCTATATCATTCCGAATTTTTTGTTGGTTTAAGTTCGGGACTTTCTTGGGCTAATTGGGCTTTAAATAAAAAAACTATCATGATCTCAGGATTTAGTGAAATTGATCATGAATTCACATCTAATGTTATAAGAGTATCTAACAATATTTGTATTAAGTGTTGGAACGATCCGGTACATGTATTTGACACCGGTGATTGGGATTGGTGTCCCGTATATAAAGGAACTGAAAGACAGCACATTTGTCAAAAATCAATAACACCTCAAATGGTAATAAATGAAATAAAAAATCTTTTACAATGAAAATAGAATCATCAATCGGAGAGATAGTAGATAAACTATCCATACTACAAATTAAAAAAGAAAACATATTCGATGTTGAAAAATTATCAAACATTAATAAAGAGTATCTTTATTTACATGAAATTGTTTTTTCCGAATTAAATATTAGCCATGATGAGGATTATCTTAAATTACTTGAGGTTAATAAAAAACTTTGGGTTATTGAAGATAAAATAAGGGATAAAGAAAGAGACAAACAATTTGATGAAGAGTTTATTGAACTAGCAAGATCGGTTTATCACACAAATGATGTTCGTGCTAAAATTAAAAAAGAAATAAATCTTAAATACGGATCAGGGTTTGTTGAAGAGAAATCCTACAACGAATATTAAACTTAATCTTTCTTAATACGTATGTACTTATACCATACTCTTTCGTGAAAGAAGTATAGAGTTGGTTTGATCATAAGTTCCCCAACACCTAATAAGGACGACAATTCAAGAGATACACCTAAAGAGTATGCGGTAAATACGGTAGTCAAAGTACCTAAAACCCGATAAGAAATTGTCTTCAAAATGTGACGAGTCATTACAGATTCTTCTTTAACCGTGACAACATACGCAACATCGTTTTGAACCGATAGGTAACCCTCACAACTCACATGCCATTTATATTCACCAATCTCTTCCATCCAATCCATAGTAGTGTAGGTATGACCATCTATTATGATATTAGACACAAGTCGTTCATCACCATCCGTTATTAATCTCCATCTGTCTTTTTCAGATGTGGAGTTTACGTTAAATCTTATTTGAAACTTTTTAATTTTTTCTTTCATATCTTACCCTCCTTTTTCATTTGTTCTCTAACTTTGGTTGCGGATATATCATGAATGTTTTGTGGTGGAACATGTTCTATAACATCATAACCAACACCTCTACCATAATTGATTGACTCAATATCAGGAATAATAATAACCTTAACTCGTTCTTCTGTGATGAGGTTACCATAGTGGTCCTCAATATTTTTTTTAACTTCTTCAGGGGTAAAAGGATTTTTGTCGTCAGGTTTGACATCTCTAATACAAATCAAAACGTTCTTACCTTCTTCTAATGCTTGACCAAATAACCATTGATGCCCTTCGTGAAGTGGTTGCCATCGTCCTACGAACATTGAGTATTGATGATCGGTTGATGAGGTTTTCTTATCTGCTTTGGCTATGTAATTTTTCATATTCTAATATTTTATTAACACATGTTTCTATTATAACGTCAGAGGTATCCATATCTAAAAAGTTCTCTAATGGTTCCTCATAGTTTTTAACGTGGAAATCTTCACGTCCTCTTAAATTTTCGGTGTGAACATATATCTCAATAATATCGTCACCGATTTTTTGTTTAAATTCTTCTCTTTGATTTCTATATGGTGAAACTAAACTTACAACAACATTGGTTCCTTTGTTATGTAAAAAATGTGTGATGTGTTGGGCAAGTTCTATATTCTTTCTTCTTCCTGTTTCACTATAATCTTTGTTATTGAAGATCTCCCTCAAATCATCTCCGTCAACATGAAATGTGTTCTTTGGGAGTTTGTTAATTAGTACTTCAGCAATTGAGGTCTTACCTGCGCCAGGTTGACCAGTAAACCAATAAATCATTATTAAATTTTTTCTAAAAGTTTATCAATGTCAAACATTTCTTCTATTGAGTAATAAGGACATTCAAAAGGAACACCATCTAATGAGTAATCAAATAAATAAGAATTTGGGTGTTTTGTTTGTTGTCTTGGTATTTCTGCGGTAAAGTTATTATGTAAGGTGTAACCAAATACCTTTGGTGACGTACCAATCCATAATACCGAAGAAGGGAGGGATAGTCCTGCCGCGGCATGTTGTAAACAAGAGTCAATTAAAATTCTTTTTTCACTTATCGCCAACATAGAGAATAAATCAATGTTTGATAATTCATAATCAACAACTTCTACATCAGGTAGTTTTCTTGAGTTTGGTTTACAAATTTGTATTATATGATATTCGTCTTTGAATTTTTCCCATATTTTTAAAGAGATATCAAAAGGAATGTCCCTTGTCCAAGAGTAAACCACGTCACTAGTGAAAGGTCCTCCGTTTGTTTGTAAAATTAAAGTTGGCTTTTCTCTTTGCCACTTAAATAAATTTCTTTGTTGGACTAAATTCAAAGATATCAGTGGAATTTGATTTTCATAATCTAAATCCATAAGGGTACACCAATTATCAATTAGATGTTTTCTTTTATGAATATGATTGGATTCAAAATATGGTTCGTGTCTGAATACTAAAGTATCTTTATTTTTTATAAAATCATCATAAAAATATTGTGTGTTATTAACTCTATAGACTCTATAAATGTAAGGATTGTTAAGAAAAATATCAGGATAAGAAGCTACGACAATTATCTTACGATCATTATATTTTTCACTTAAAGATTTTAATAATGAAGTTGATGCAACATTTTTTCCTAA
>B570J29032_109959056_pt1 | contig 17661 bp, 17 predicted proteins | sample LakMenEpi16Nov12_FD_29032 | JGI IMG/M metagenome (IMG submission 29032) | reverse complement strand
CCCGTCGGGGCGGTAGTCGTGCATAACGGCGTCATCATTGCTGCCCGCCATAACGAACGCGAAGCGACCAACGACCCAACGGCACATGCCGAAGTGCTGGCCCTACGTGACGCCGCCCAACACCTTGGCCGTTGGCGCTTAGACGACTGCGACCTGGTGGTCACCTTGGAACCCTGCGTCATGTGCGCCGGAGCCCTCATAAACGCCCGTGTCCGAACCCTGGTATTTGGCGCTGCAGACCTGAAAGCTGGAGCTACCGGTAGCCTGTACAACGTATGTTCCGACCCAAGAATGAACCATAACCCTGCGTTGCAAAATGGGGTTATGGCAGCAGAATCGCAGACACAATTGCAGGATTTTTTTGCCCGGAAGCGGGACAAGTAAGGGATATCCCGACTTTGGATCACGCCCTACCTTTGTGTCGCCAGTCACCCATAGATGGATCCTTCAATAAAGGACCGAAAGTATAGATAAAGTGCCAAGTAGGCACGATGCAAACAACGACACCAAAGATTTCACTGGTTATTCCTGTATTCAATGAACGGGAAGTTATTCCCGAACTGTTTAAAAGATTAGAACATGTAGCCGTTTCTCATTCTGAGAATTTTCAGCTATCAATAATCTTTGTTGACGATGGATCTACGGATGAATCGGTCAACATCATTAAGCAAACACCCACAAATCTTGAATTCAAGTTGATCCAGTTCTCAAGAAACTTTGGACATCAAGCTGCAGTGATGGCAGGTATAACCAATGCCGACGGTGACGCCGTAGTGATCATGGATGCAGATTTACAAGACCCGCCCGAAATAATTGTGGAATTTGTGAAGCAGTGGCAAAAGGGTTTTCATGTTGTGTACGGAAAACGAATCAGCAGAGATGGCGAAAGTTTGTTTAAGAAAACATCAGCTGCAACGTTCTACAGGATTTTGCATTGGCTAACGGAAGTTGAAATTCCTTTTGATTCTGGCGACTTTAGATTGATAGACAAAAAAGTTGCTGACAGTTTGAAAGGCATGAATGAGAAAAGCATTTTCATTCGGGGCATTATCGCTTGGATGGGCTATCGACAAACGCCTGTGGAATATCACCGGGAAGCCCGATTTGCTGGAAATACCAAGTACCCATTAAAGAAAATGATCGCACTTGCATCGGATGCAGTTCTTGCATTTTCCGAAAAACCATTGCGATTGATTTCAAAGATTGGTGGTGCAATATTTATTGCTGCAATCAGCGTCTCCGTATTTGTGCTTTCAGCAAAGATATTTGGATCGGGCTATGAAGCACCAGGGTGGATATCAATCATGCTTGCAATATTGACACTCAGCGGATTTCAAATTTTGTGTCTTGGTGTAATCGGTTCGTACGTTCTTCGCGTATACCGTCAAACCAGAAATCGTCCAGTTTTTCTTGTTATGGACGAATACAACAATTATGGATAATGACTTGGTGTCGGTCTGTATACCTACATTTAATGGTGCTCAATTTATAAAGCAAACACTTGAATCCGTTCTCGGTCAAACGTACGACCAATTAGAAATAATCATTCAGGACGACGGTTCAACCGATAACACTTTGGAAATTGTGAGGAGTTTTGCAGACCCACGAATAACGGTCAGAACTTCACCTGAAAATCTTGGTGGAGCAAGTAACTGGAATGCTGCAACAAGGAGTTATAGAGGAAAGTATGTGAAAGTTGTTTGTCAAGATGACTTGCTTGACAGCAACTGCATCGAGGAGGAAGTCCGTACCCTTGACGTAAACCCAGAAGCAGCCTTTTGCTGGTCGCGGCGACGAGTGATCAATCAATCTGGAAAGACGATCTTGAATTCAATTGGTGGGCGTTCTAATGGGCAAATTCAGTATTTCCATGACGGGATAAGAAGTGTCGTTCGAGGTGGCAAAAACCCTTTTGGCGAACCGTGTTGCGTGATGATGAGATCAGAGGTCTTTGCTAAAACCGACGGTTTTAAAGGTGAGTATCTGGTTGATTTCCAGATGTGGCTGCAACTTTGGGAGAAGGGTGGCGCTGTCGCTACCGGCAAAACGATGTCGTCTTTCAGAGTCAGTTCAAGTTCATGGACCAGCAAGCTGAGGGGTACTCATGCAAAAGAAATGGCGAGCCTGCTGCACGGCCTCAGGGGCAGAGTAGAAGGTGTAACACGTTTCGACGTGGCCATTGGAGGTATTCGTGCGAGAATTCGCGAAAAAGCGAGAGTCTTAGTCATCATCTTTTCCACTGCCAAGAACTTGCGAGACAGTTAGCCATTGGCCGCCGACGCCTCCTAAAGCCTGTACAACATATGTACCGATCCAAGAATGAACCACAACCCAAAATCGGTAACAAGAACTTGGTTCAGGAAAATGAAGATCTGATAACAGAAATTTTTTACACCTCCGAATTAAGTAGATAAATCAGTCTGAGATTAATGAAACCTTTGAAACACCGAAGTAAAGCGTCCGCGCGTCCGTACTTTTCTTATCGAGCAAATTTGGAATTACGCCATTACTAATGGAATGGATATCAATCTCGCAGCCGGATGTCTCAATTTTAAGATTATTAACCCCACCTGGCTTAATTGTATATAGCAATTTCGTCGGAGCCAAATTATGTCCCATGTAGTTCAACTCAATCTGAAATGGTTTTGCGAATTGACCAAAAGGAGAATGTAAATCAAACTCAATAGTTCTGTTTTGCGGTAAATTTCCACAATTGGTTAAAAAAACTGAAAAGTCTGGTTCAGTCATGAATACTTCCTCATTCAAAGTGGAAGAAGTAAAAACACCACTTTCGCAATTGGGGGATTGCTCGAAACGTGTGAGACCAAAACTTGAACCCGTGAGAGCTTTGCTCTGAATCGTTAGACATTCGTCAAAATTGGTCATAAGGTAACGTTGAAGTTGGTAAGGAGTACTGGAATCAATTGAAGACAAGATGGATAATTCACCATTTAAAAGGGCTTGATTTATATCATCACTAACACCGAAAAAAGAAAGTCGGGATTGTTCAAGTGGACTCGACATAGTCCAACCAAGTGGAATTGAACGAATACTTGTCATTCGGAAATCACTCCATGGACTCAAATCACTCAATTCAATAGGCGATTCAAATGCAACGAACGGTTGGTCAAAATCATTCTCTAATTCGAGAAGGTCGCGCTTGAAATTGCGTGAATTACGCTCGAATTCGACTTGAGCAATCTTCGCAACGCGGGATTGCTCAGGTAAAGAGCTTATATTTTGGATCAAAGAAAAGATTACTATGAAGTAGATGGGCTTAAGGAAGTGATTGGGTAAATGCTCTTCTGTATTAGATGTATTGCGAGAATAAATCTCACAGATTAAAACTGTCAATCCGGCAACAAGGACGTTTAATTGAATTCCCTCAGTCACGTAATTAGGTGTTCGGATGAACTGCTCTATATACGAAACAGATATTAAATGAAATAATGCAATAAAGCAGAATAACGATAGATAACGAAACCTAAATCGGTATTTAAATCTAATCAGGAAGGATAAAACTGCTACCAAGTACAAAAGAACTTTTGCCAACTCGGCTTTTGCAATAGTTCCAATTTCAAAATTAGAAATCGATGAATAAGAGTTGATCAGATTTACCATCTTGCGAAGCTGCTGGTCTCCCATAATCGAATAAGAAAAAAACCAGCCATAGAAGAACTCAAGATTTATTCTTGGTATTGCCAAACTTTTCGAGAGAAATTGAAACCCGTGATCATTTACAATTTTCTCAACAATAACGTTTCCATGCACGAGTCCTCGCAGCGTATTCAATTTATAGAATTGGATCCATTGCGGAGTTGATTCACGAATAAGAAAATCGATAATTTTGCAAGTTGTAAGCGAACCTACCAATAGAGCAATATTCCATGAATATCGTCGAATATCTTTCCGTCGGTATTGCAATGCAATCAGAATCAACCAAATTGGGCAAACACTCAAAAAAGCCGGTTCTCTCCATAGAAAACCTAAAACGGAAATAATTATCGGACCCCAAGCTAAATTCTTTTTTGGGTGTTTAAGGGAAATGATTAAAGACGAAAAGCCGAGCGAAGTACAAAAATATGCTGTGGAACTGTAATTGATCGAAAAGACATGATCGGACAAACTTGGATAGATAATCAAAAAGGACAAGCAGGCGATAGTCCAGTAGCTGGGTGATCCAGGTCTGGGGCTAAGTGATTTCAAAAACACAGTTACCGCAGAAATCAATGAAATAACTATCAAGGCGGAATACCACTGAGCCCATTGGGTAATGGTATATAGCCATTTTAAAACGACACCGATTACTGAATTAACAAAAATGAGATGCTCAGAAGGGCGTCCGGCAAAACCACCATTTGCAATTTGCGACATGCCAACATTGTCGTTTGTTCCGAATTTGCTTCCAAAGAGCTTCACTTGAACAACGCAAATTAGAACTAGAAATAAAAACAGATAATATTTCTTGAGAAAATGCCACTCTCGGGAATATTTAAGCATAGAACTCAGAGTGTGGTTCGGTAGCCTCTCTTTTTGCATTAGGTTTTTAACATTACCACTAATCAACTGTGTACCTTAAGTGCCAAATTTGGCAATGTAATCCAGCCCAGACAATCAATGGAAATTCAAGCCATATGTTTCAATTCATTAGTTCCAAAAAGAAGGCGAAATTGTCAGAACAGAACAAAGTTTCTACAAAGGAAATAACAAAGGTGCTGAGCGTAGCTTTGATTTATCTAATTGGACTGATTTTATGGGCGAATAGCAATGGCGCACTTGGCATTCCGCGTAACGATGATGCATTTTATCTACGTACTGCCTTTCATTTTGCAAAATCTGGAAATTTTGTACCGATTAGTGCGTATCCGACGCTGATTGGTCAGACAATAATTTCTGCTCCTGTGATCAAGATTTTTGGGGAAAATATTGCAGCACTACAGACCTTTTGTGCATTTCTTGGAGTGACCGGATTGGTTTTTATTTACCTATTATTTAGAGACTTTCTTGTGTGGTATCACTCGACAATTTGCGTAGCTGTTTTGGCGCTTGGTCCAATTTTTTCAAATCTATCGATTTCGTACATGACCGATATTCCTGCATTTGCATTCCAAGCAGCTGGAATATTTCTACTAAGTCGATCGTTAGTCGCCAAGTCTAAGAATTTATTTTGGCTTATAGGGTCATTTCTTGCCACGGCAACAGCCTTTACGATACGCCAAACCACAATTTCTACCGTTGCTGTAATACTCGTAGTTCTATTTATTTATCGTGACCGCCATATTTTCAAGGCAAGAGTCATTGTGCCGATTGCGGTGTTGTTTTGCGTTTCGCTCGTATTTTTTTACACTTGGAGAGCTTCGTTAGCTGAGTTTCAGAATTTTCCCGTAGACACAGAAAAATTTCACAATCCGGCCTACCTTGTAGTTAGCTCAGTTTTGAGCTTAGGGATGACGTATGGAATATATCTTTTTCCTATCGTCTTGTTGATAAATCCGATAGCACTTTTAAAGAGTTTTAAGAAATGTGAAATATATGCAGCTTTGATAGGCGGATTCGCTATTTGCTATGTATTTCTTCAAGTCCGGCCTAAGCCGAACGGTAATTACTTCTCGCAGTTTGTTCCTGTACAGGCCGCAGTAAAAGCATCGTCACACGATTTGCTCTATGGATGGGAGTGGCAATTGATCCAAGTGGTGGGACTTGTGTGTACAGGTTATTTTTTGATTGTTTCAGGCCTATGGTGTCGACGTAAGTTCGCAAATCCCAAGAAGTTGACTGAGAGCTTTGTGGTTGCTTCGGTTTCACTCTTTTCACTTGGGGGGTTGCTTGTAGGCGCATTCGGTGGTGCAGGATTTGATCGATATGGATTCTTGGTTATTCCATTATCTGCAGCTTTATTACTAAGGCTTTCAGACGAATTAGATGTTCTATTTAGGTATAATCATTGGAAATCTTTGGCTTGGTGTGCACTTGTTCTCGTTTATGGTGCACGAGCTTTTGATGCATCAACAAGATATGACGGAGGCGCATGGAGGATTGCAGAACAACTTACCAAACGTGGGGCTGATCCTCTATCGATCGATGGAGGATATCCCTGGTTTGCTTTCTATCAATCTGATGTTGATAATTTAGAAATTGATAAGTTTGCGCTTTGGTTCAAATTCAGCGAAGATCAATCTTTGACGACTCAAAACGAAGAGGCAATTATCAATAAAATATGTTACGTCTCAAGAGTTTATGGAACAGATCCAGGAGATCAAAAGGTTTCCGAACTGAATGTTTCTGGACTTTTCGGATGGAAGGCCCATTTCGAGTTGCACAAGAGAGCCGAGTGCTGACCGTTTGAACGAATATTCAAACGACAATGTAGGTACTTTTTATGGTTTGAAGATAGGGGCAACAGTTTCAATGCCCGTGGAATTTGCCAAGGTGGAATTTCTACCACTGTCTGTAGGAAAATTGTTTAACTTTGGTTCGATCAATTCGATTTGCGGGTACCTCTTACGTACATTATTTGATACGGGAATTTCATAATATCGTCTCTGACACAATAGGAAATTTCGAAATATTTTTCAAAAAGAGAAATATGTTCAGATATTTGTCTAATGTGCTTGCCTCTGTCCAAATCCATAAGTATCCGACTAATCACATTCTGTTTAGAGCTGCGAATTGGATCGTGAGTAACCAGTACGCCGTTTTCATTAAGCAATGTGCTGGTGACTCGCAGCAGCCCCTCAATTTGCTCGTTAGAAAGATGATGCAGTGTGCCAAGAATTAGGATTCTGTCGTATTTTTCGTTGGATTTACTTGAGAGGTCTTCAACATTCATGAGATAAAAATTTCCAATTTCACCGAAATTTTTAGTAGCAGTTGTTATGTATTCTGGGTTTAGATCAATGCCGGTGTAGTTAATTTCAAAACTCACGCTCTTTAAGATATTGGCTGGGCCGCAGCCAATATCCAGCACCCAACAACCTTCGTAGAAATCTACGAATTCTCGAACAAACTTCTTTCCCGCTTTTGTTGAGAGTTTGTTCATCAAATATGTATAGATTGCTGCTCGGTCCAAAAGTCTTCTTATTCCGATTGATTCAATGGCCATCGGTGCTCCTTTCTGGATAATTTCCCATATTACACTATGTACTACTAAAGAGACATGAGTTTTATTTCAGTAGACAATGAGAATAAAGGGATGATTTGTGAGTCTTGATAAAACAACAGTGCACATTCGAGAAGTTGATCATGAAACTGTAAACAAAGTTCTAACAGTATTAGAGAACAGCCAGTTCGCGAGAATCACCGGATTATTTGATCAAAGCGAAATTGTCAAATGCCGCAAGAGAATTGAAAGCCAATTCAGTTCGAAAAATGACCTTAAACATAATCCAAAAGACGCAGACTTACTTCTATCAAATTTTCAGAAATTGGTAGTCGGTGGAACGCAAGGAGTGAATAGTACGCCGAGATTTTTGCGGATGTTCTATACGCCATTCATGGATGAGGATAAATTCGAAATGCATGCAATTTTTCGTCAACTTGTACTTCTGAGAAATCGACTTTACGGACTACCAGATGATTTCACTTGTCATGGCATTGAAGATGGCATGTGGTCGGCATTGAGGATAAATCATTATCCGAGGGGAGGTGGCTTCATGGCTACCCATAGCGACACTGGGACGGCCGAAGCGGTTAAAAGCATTGGCTCAGGCATATATGCGCAATTGATTTTAATAATGTCGAAAAAGGGAGAAGATTTCAAAACTGGAGGTGCGTATATCGAACGAAGTGATGGCACTCGGTATTTTTACGAAGATGAGTGTGAGATAGGAGATGTAGTTGTCTACGACGGTCGAATCAGACATGGAGTAGAAGAAATTGACTATCTGGACCCACTTGATATGTCATCAAGCTGTGGTCGATACGTGGCGATGGCGACTCTGTTTAAGTACTTTGAGGGCAAAGGCGACCTCGAATACAGGAAATTGTTGAAACAGTAATCGATTCAAAGTCCGAAAATGTGTTGAAGGTCAATTAGATCGGCACAAATCAACATTTTGATATAGTTAAGTTGTGATTATACCAGAACTGTCAATTGTGGTTCCAGTTTACGGTTGCGCGTCGACTCTTCTGGAATTAGCCGATCGAATTAGTCAAAGTCTAAATTCAGTAGTTAATTCCTATGAAGTGATTCTTGTTGATGATGGAACTCTTGATAATAGTTGGAGCATAATCACCGCTATGGCTGAATTTGATTCTCGAATCGTAGGCCTGCGCTTATCTCGAAATTTTGGACAACAGGCTGCAATTTTCGCAGGGCTGTCAGTATCTAAAGGGAGTTGGATCGTTGTTATGGATTGCGATCTCCAAGATCTTCCCGAAGAAATTCCTAACCTACTTAGAAAAGCGATTGAGGGGTATGAACATGTAGTGGCTGTACGTACGAATCGACAAGACACCTGGTTTAAAAAGCGTACCTCGAAGGCGTACCTAAATATTTTGTCGTTCATGTTGGATCAACGGATTTCTGGAAGTGTTCATAATTTCGGTGTTTATAGTAAACGAATGATTAAGGTGATTTTAGATTTAGATGAGCAAAGTAAAACTTTTGGCCTGTTAGTGCTTTGGACAGGTTTTTCAAGATTTGAACTAGAAGTTGAGCATGGGGCTCGAAAAAGCGGTAGCTCCAGTTATTCAATAACGACTTTAATAAGGTTGGCTTTTTCTTCCATAATAAATTACTCAGACAAACCATTGCGATTAATGGTTAAGTTCGGATTTCTACTAACTGGTACAACGTTTTTATATGGCTTCTGGGTGCTGGCACAATTTGCATTTACCAATCAACTACCACCTGGTTGGTCGTCAATTGTTTCATTAAATGCATTCTTGTTTGGCGTATTGTTCAGTTCTATCGGGATTACCGGCCTCTATGTCGGAAATACATTTGCAGAAGCCAAAGGTCGCCCGTCATTCCTTATAGAGAAAAGTACATTACCTGAATTCGAAGAAACGAACTAGAGACAAAAATGAGCAATCAAGACGATTACGACAAGCATTTCATTAATTTATTTGGTGTTCAGTTGGGGCAATTAAAGGCACTTGAGTACCAGTCGATAGAAACTTGGGATTCGGTTGGCCACATGTCTTTAATCGTTGCCATTGAAGAGGAATTTGGAATTTCTTTTGAGATGGATGATATTTTAGAATTTTCATCATATTCAAAAGGGATGGAGATCCTTCACAAGTATTCGATTGAGTTGTGAGCGTTGACCCGACATTGTTAGGCCGCACCGCGTTAGTTACTGGCTGTAATCGTGGGATAGGTAGAGCCGTTGCAGAAGAACTTGCTTCTCAAGGTGCAAATTTGATCGCGCATGCTCGATGTGAAAGCGACCTATTTCTGGCAGATATGAATGTGTTGGCAGATAAATATAAGGTTAAGATCAGCCCAGTGTTCTTTGATCTCCGTGATCTTGAATCATTGAAAGCGGAAGTCAAGAACTTGCTTGCAAGTGGTGTTCGGATTGACATTTTAGTAAATAACGCAGGCATCGCACACGGTGGGCTTTTCCAGATGACACCAATTTTAAAAGTTCGTGAAGTTTTTGATGTGAATTTTTTTGCTCAATTAGAGCTAATGCAGTTACTAGTTCGGCACATGATTCGAAATCGCTCCGGTGCAATCGTGAATATTGCTTCAATTGCTGGTATTGATTTGCATGCGGGAAATATTGCTTATGGAGTTTCAAAAACTGCCTTAATTGCAGCAACTAAAACTGTTGCGGCGGAGGTCGGCGTCCATGGTGTTCGTGTAAACGCAGTAGCTCCAGGATTAACCATGACAGATTTGTTTGATGAAATGGAGATTAAAGCCCGAACCCAAATGTTGGAAGAAAGTTCCATGAAGCGACTGGCCGAGATACCCGAGATAGCAAAAACCATCGCCTTCCTCGTATCGGACTCCGCTTCATTCGTAAACGGACATGTATTAAGAGTTGATGGAGGTAAAGGATGACGAGCTTTCGGCTAAGCACTAAAACCTTGAGTCAAATGGCAGATGAAATCCGCGTGGATTGTCTTCGGATGGGTCTGAACACTGGCTCAAATGGAGCTCACTTCGGCGGCGGATTATCGCTTGTGGAAATTATGGCAGTTCTTTATGGAAACGTAATGCGAATAGACCCAAACAAACCAAGATGGGAGGAGCGTGATCGGTTCATACTGAGCAAAGGCCATGGTGCCATGGCGTACTACGCGGCACTGAAACAAGTTGGATTTGTTTCCGACGAGGAATTGATGACTTTTAAGAGCAATGACACTTTTCTCTATGGCCATCCATCAATGAACGTTGATCGGGGCATTGAGTTCTCAAGTGGAAGCCTTGGGCTGGGTCTTGCCTTAGGCGTTGGAACAGCATTGGGACTCAGATTAAAAGGTCTTACTCAACCGCGTGTCTACGTTCTATTGGGGGACGGAGAGTGCAATGAAGGAACTATATGGGAGAGTGCAATTTCTGCATCTCATTTTGGTCTGAAAAACCTAACCGTAGTGATTGACAAAAACGGCCTTCAGTATGATGGATCAACCGAAACTGTTCTAGATATGGGTGATTTGGCAAACAAGTTTGAGAGTTTTGGTTGGAGTGCCCATGTAGTGAACGGACATGATACTGCTGAGCTTCTCACCGCGTTCGAAGTACGGAGCGAACGGCCAATAGCGATTATTGCCAATACCATAAAGGGTAAGGGTGTTCCATATATGGAAAACAATGCAGCGTGGCACCACAGTCGGCTTACTCAAAAACAGTTTGATGAGTTAATCAAGGACCGCGAGACTAACAATGATTGAATTCTCTTCGGCAAATATACGACTGTGGTCAATGTTGGGAAGTGCTGGAACTTTTGGAGTTGCTGCGCTTGAATTGCCCGGTCTCAATGACAAAGTCATTGTGCTAACAGCAGACCTTAGAAACTTTTCTGGACTAGATCGGTACAGCGTTACCTTTCCAGAGAAATTTTTAAATGTTGGAATAGCTGAGCAAAACATGGTTGGAGTCGCTGCCGGTTTACAAAATGAGGGTTTCTCGACATTTTCTACGACTTATTCAACTTTTGCATCAGCGAGAAGTGCCGACTCTGTCAGAGTGAATATGGGTTATATGGGGTTGGGTCTCAAACTGGTTGGAATGGGTGCTGGATTCTCGGTAGGGCTCTTAGGTGCAACGCACATGGGGATCGACGACATTGGAATTCTACGATCGATCCCAAATCTGACGATTGTCTCGCCGGCCGATTGCACAGAAACAGTTAAAGCGGTGCTTGCTCTAGCTAGTTTTCCCGGACCGGTCTATCTCCGTCTAGGAGGTGGTGTCCCACATGCGGTTGTTTACAAGAGTGATTATGAATTCAAGATTGGGAAAGGCATCCAGCTTCGTTTTGGAAGCGACGTTACGATCATTGCAGCAGGTGCAGTAGTTGCTCAATCGTTGGAAGCTGCAAAACTGTTAGAGGCTGAAGGGTATTCCGTTGGCTTGATCAACATGCACACGATCAAGCCTTTAGACACAGCGCTCCTTGATGAGGTTTTACTCAGTTCAAAACTGTTAGTGACGGTTGAGGAGCACAATGTCATAGGTGGTTTAGGGTCGGCGGTGTCTGAGTATTTAAGTAAATCCAACAACGACATTTCTCAACTTTCACTTGGCATTTCCGACTGTTTTCCTCACCCGGGAGACTATGACTTTTTGCTTGACCAAGCCGGCTTGACTGCACCAAAAATTGCTTCTTCAATTCATAAACATCTAGAACGCTGATCTTGAATTTTTATCAAGCTACTCAAATCGGCAAGGAGCGGATCATCGGTCTTGATGATCTTGGAAATGTTTTAACCTGGAACGAAGTTGAATCGATTGCCAGTAGGTTTCGTCAGGAAGTTCAACCCCAGCGAGTTGGTCTCGTACTCACGCAAAATTCTATTGACTGTTTCGCAGGGATAGTCGCTCTGATGAACTGCGGAGTCGTGCCGCTATTGGTTGATTTAAACTCTGACGTGGTAATGATCCAAAACCTCATCAATGTTTATTCTCCCGAATATCTGTATGTCCCTAGTTCCGATGCGAAGACATTCACGGGTTTTGCAATAACTATCCTGCAGGGTGAATACAGTCTCTGTTCAAATAAGCAGCAATCCCAAAGTATTGTCCATCATGATTTAGCACTGTTACTTAGCACCTCAGGTAGCACTGGAAGTCCCAGGCTTGTGCGTCAAAGTCACTCCAACTTAAAGTCAAATGGCTCATCGATAATTGAATACCTTGGTATTACATCTTCTGATCGCCCAATCACGAGCTTGCCTATGCACTACACCTATGGATTCTCCGTGATTAACAGCCATTTAATGGCAGGGGCCTCGATAATGATTACAAATCGCTCGGTGATGGAGAAGCAATTCTGGAGTTTTTTTCGTGAAAGCGCCGCTACTTCACTAGCAGGAGTTCCTTACACCTACACGATTCTTAAGCGGCTTGGCATGGACAGAATGGAGCTGCCCTCGCTTGCAACCATGACGCAGGCTGGAGGGAAACTACCAAAACCAATAATTGAAGAATTTGCTCGTTTTGCGGATGAAAGAGGAATCAAATTTTTTGTCATGTATGGACAGACAGAGGCAACAGCTCGAATGAGCTATGTACCTGCTGAGTTTGCTTCAAAGAAAGCTGGGAGTATTGGAGTTCCAATCCCTAACGGCGAATTCTTTCTCATTGATAGTGACAACAAAGTGATTGAATCACAGAACCAAGATGGCCAGTTGGGATACCGCGGACCAAACGTAACTATGGGGTACGCCGAGAATCGTCTCGATTTGTCAAAGGGAGACGAACGAGACGGGGTTTTATTAACAGGGGATATCGCATATCGAGACGAGGATGGTTTCTATTTTGTTACTGGACGAATAAGTCGTTTTGTCAAGGTTTTTGGCAAACGTGTAAGTCTTGACGATATTGAACAAATACTGTTGCCGATTGTTGGAGACGTTGCTTGTTCTGGAGTTGAGGATGAGGTTTCAATTTGGATAACTGATGCGAGCAAGAAGGAAGAAATCCGAAAAAGTGTAGCTATTCGTACGGCAATTCATCCTTCTGCGTTCACAGTTCATGTTCTTGAAGCAATTCCACGAACCTCTGCAGGAAAAATTGATTATCAAAACCTTCCGGCGAGGATCAATCATGGTTGATTTCAGTAGATGGCACTCAATTCCTCCTTACTCACTTGGTAAGGAAGAAAAATTTGAGATGTTATCGGTTGCGTTGAAAGAACTAACAGTTCACCATGAAATGCAATGCGAACCGTATAGAAACATTCTGTCCGCAAGTAGTTTTAGCGCAGCTTCTGCAAAGTCGTATTTGGAAATTCCCTTTCTACCTGTCCGATTGTTTAAAGAACTGGAACTGCTCAGCGTTCAACCTGAAGAAGTGTTTAAAACAATGACGTCGAGTGGCACTAGTGGCCAATCTGTTTCACGGATTTATCTGGATAAAATAACCGCCGCTAACCAAACAAAGGCTTTAACTCACATCGTTGCTGATTTTATAGGTGATAAGCGGATGCCAATGATCGTCATTGATAGCCCAAATGTAATCAAGGACAGAAGTCTGTTTTCTGCACGTGGTGCAGGAATTCTTGGGTTTTCTATTTTTGCAAAGGATCGAATATTTGGGCTGGATGAAGAAATGGGACTTGATGTTTCCGGGGTTAATGCATTTCTAGAAAAGCATAACGGCAAACAAATGTTGCTTTTTGGGTTCACGTATATGGTTTGGCAACATCTGTATAAAGAACTCGCACGGACTGGTTCAACCCTGGACCTTTCTAACTCCGTACTTATTCATGGTGGAGGATGGAAAAAACTGGTAGATGAAAAAGTTGAATCTTCAGAATTTCGCAAGAAACTAAATGATGTATCCGGCTTAGCAAGAGTGCACGATTACTATGGGATGGTTGAACAAACAGGCTCTGTTTATTTAGAGTGTGAACGAGGGCATCTTCATACATCTATTTACTCGGATGTCGTTACTCGCAGGGGAGTAGATTTTGAACCCGCCAACTTCGGCGAAGTGGGTGTGATTGAAGTGGTTTCAATTCTTCCAACGAGTTATCCGGGACATGTCCTTCTTACTGAGGACGAAGGAATCATCTTGGGCGAAGACGATTGTACGTGTGGCCGCCTGGGAAAATATTTTCGAATTGTGGGGCGAATCAAGAATGCAGAACCACGTGGATGCAGCGATACGTATAACTCAATGCCCTTGATTGTGGGTCAAAAATGAAGGACCCAGCGACGAAGACAGTAGATGGATTTCAAAATTTGACCAGCCCAGAATGCACAACTTTTGATGACATATTCAACGCGCGGCCATTAGCGCCATTCTCACCATTAGTAACGGATTTACTTAATCAGGTTTCAGAAAAGTTAATGGCTCACGCGCTTCTGCGGGAGTTTCCAGATATAGCCACTTTTGCTTTTTGGTGCCGAAAGGCATCCATTTCAAAAATGAAAGCAAGATATGTAGATATAGATAAGCGTTTGGGTAGAGGGATAATTTTTCATGTGGCGCCAAGCAATGTTCCAGTAAATTTCGCCTACTCACTTGCAGCTGGATTGCTTGCAGGAAACGCAAACATTGTTCGGGTTCCTAGCGCCGAGTTCATTCAAGTGCAGATGATTGCCGGGGTATTAGAAGAATTGTTGAAAAATCAAAGGTTTGCAGATTTGCGAAATCATATTTGCCTTATCCGTTACGACAAAAGCCAGACTCAAGTTACTTCAGAGTTATCGAAACGTTGCGACGTTCGAGTTATTTGGGGCGGAGACAGAAGTATTGAAGAGATTCGTCAGTCACCGTTATCGCAAAGATCATATGATGTGACTTTCGCTGATCGGTATTCACTGTGTGTGATAGATGCCGATGGTTATTTGTCCGAAAACGACTTTTCCAAAATTGCTCTTCGCTTCTACAACGACACGTATTTATTTGACCAAAATGCTTGTACAGCACCCCATCTGATCTATTGGCTTGGAACGATTTGTCAAGTCGAACAGGCGAAGCAGATTTTCTGGGATGAGCTTCAATCATTGGTTGAATCCAAATATGACTTACAAACAGTATCTGCTGTTGACAAGCTGACGACGGCTTATATGTTTGTCAGTCAGAACACTAAATCCCAAATAACTAAATCCCAAAACAACTTGATAACGCGGATCAAGATCAGCTCCTTAGATTCTGAGATTGAGAAATGGAGGGGTAAATGGGGTTGCTTTTTTGAATATCAAGCAACGAACTTCGATGATTTGGCTCAGATTGTGAATCAACGATTTCAAACACTGTCATATGTTGGAGTTGAGCCAACTGCCCTGGAGGCTTTTGTCCATGACAAGCGAATGACGGGCATCGATCGCATAGTGCCTGTAGGCCAAACGCTGGATTTTGCACTTGATTGGGACGGGTACGATTTGATAAGCACATTCAGCAGAGTGATTTCAGTTGTATGAATTCAAACCTCACTTCGCAGAAATTGCTGCAACACAATCTCGGTAGGAAACAATGAAAATTGTCGATGCCGTTTGGGAAATGCGAAATCTTGGTGTTACATGCACCGAGGTGACTGTTGAGCCTGGGGACCAAGACGAAGTCGTATTAACGCAATTGAGTGAACTGCCATCGGGGTATCAAGTAGTTAAAGTTCCAGTTGCGCGAGTTGGCATAATGCACTCCCTCCAACGCGCAAACTTTGTCTATGTTGAGTCCAGCATCAGCGTCGAACACGAATTAAGTATCAAATACCCAGAAGGTCTGTTTGCGCGAATGGTTTCTGCGTGTGAATATGTGAAGCTTGAGGATGCCGAATTTGGGCGGGTATCGCGAGAAATTCGATCCCATATGTTCAAGACAGATCGCATTTATCTTGATCCAGAGTTCACTCATGAGCAGGCGGCTAACCGCTATGTCAACTGGATGATTGACGAAGTTTCACGTGGAGCATCGGTTTACGAGTTGAGAGTAAAGAATGTGGGCATTGGATTTTTCTTGTTTCGAGACAATGATGGAATTGGATACTCTGCCCTCGCTGGGCTATATCCATCGTCTAAATCGCCTGGTTTTGGAAACGTGCTACTACATCAGGTTTTAGTAGAAGCTAGGAATCGTCAATTAAATCTTGTGGAATCGCATGTTTCCAGTAACAATCTTGCAGTAGTGAAGAATCATATTGATCAGGGATTCAATATCACAGATATTCACTACGTTTACGTTCGCCATACGGTTTAGAACCTCAAATGTACCTTTTTAGGGTATATTTGGGTCATGTTTGGTCCAATACCATTTAGTTGTCCTTCGTTTAGTGAACGTGATTATTCACTTATGATTGAAGCAGTAAAAGGTGGGCATAGTGCAGGAAATGGACCTTTTACCAAAAGGGCTGAAGATGTTCTCAGACGAGAACTAGAAGTTAAGCAAACACTACTGACGACTTCTTGTACACATGCATTGGAAATCTCCGCCTTGCTTTGCAAACTTCAACCCGGCGACGAAGTAATTGTTCCGGCGTTTACGTTTGTCTCCACTGCCAGTGCGTTTGCACTTTATGGTGCAAAGCCAGTGTTTGTTGACTCATGCAAAGACACCCTGAACATTGATCCTTCTTTGATTGAAGCGGCAATAACACCACGTACCCGTGCAGTTTGTGTGGTGCATTATGGCGGTGTTGCATGCGATATGGAAGAAATCATAGAGATAGTGAACAGGTATGGCCTGATACTTATTGAAGACAATGCGCATGGCCTACTTTCAAAGTATCGGGGAAAATACACAGGATCTTTTGGATCGCTTGCAACTCAGAGTTTCCATGAAACAAAAAATATTACCTGCGGTGAAGGCGGGGCTCTGTTAGTTAATGACGATTCACTAATTGAAAGAGCAGAGATATTGAGGGAGAAAGGAACGAATAGAAGCCAATTTTTAAAAGGGCAAGTAGATAAGTACACATGGGTTGATATTGGATCGAGCTGGGTGATAAGCGATTTGTTGGCTGCGATATTGTTTGGACAACTTGAGCGAGCAGACGAAATAAATACTCGACGATTACAGATTTGGGATCGCTACCACACTGAACTTATGCAATGGGCAAATGAGAATAAAGTGACCCAACCACATATTCCGAAAGAGTGCGAGCATGTGGGGCATGTTTACTTCCTTCGTTTTCAGCATGGCGAACAGCGGACTCGTTTTATAAACCACATGAAAGAGAGCAATATTTCCTGTGTTTTCCACTATCAGCCGCTCAATACATCACCTGTAGGTCAAAAATTTGGCGGCTTTGAAGGTCAGTGCTTTGTAGCTGAGCAAGCCGGTGAATGTTTAGTAAGACTTCCACTTTTCAATTCAATGAGCGATGATGACCAAACACGTGTGGTTGAGGCAGTACTTACATTTGCGCCCTAGATCATCCTGAGTATGTGTTTGATGCTTGGTTACTAAATGCTGGTTCGTTTCCGGGTTGCGGCGTGAAGGTAAATCGCGCCGATAGCCTTCCAAAACGGAAGGGTGCCAGAGTGGACGAATGGAACGGTCTCGAAAACCGTCAGGGGTGCAAGCCTCTCGGGGGT
>B570J29032_109959058_pt1 | contig 17693 bp, 20 predicted proteins | sample LakMenEpi16Nov12_FD_29032 | JGI IMG/M metagenome (IMG submission 29032) | reverse complement strand
ACTTTAGAAGTTTATAACACAAAATAGAATAGAAATGTCTTCAAATACAACAAGAATTTCGGATTTGCCACAACAACAACAAGAAAATGTAACAATGACTATACCCAGTTTTATGGAGCCCGTCAAAACCCGCAATGAACCAACCTCAACTACTGCGCCAACTTATCAACCAATGATGGATATTCATCCAAACCCCTATGGTGTTCCAAAACCAAATTCACCACCCAATTTTTCAAGCAATACTTCCTATGAACCTGAACAACAACATTATTTGCCATCTAGAGATATTCCACGTGAAACGGCCGGATATACACAAGATGAACAAATCAAAGTGAATTATATTCCTCAACCGAAACTGACAAACCACGATTTTATATCAGAACAAGAAAGATACACAAAAGAAAATTGGGAAGAACGACGACAAAAAAAACACCGATTATCAAAATTGGATTTTTTAGTCAACGAATTTCAAACCCCCTTGTTCATTGCTATTTTGTTTTTTTTATTTCAATTACCCGCCTTTAATTCGTTTTTATATAAATATTTTTCGTTTCTTTCTATTTATGGTTCTGACGGAAGTTTAAATGTATATGGGTTTGTTTTCAAGAGTTTTGTATTTGGATTTTTTTACTATTTTACATTAAAGTTCATCGATTACTTTAGTGAACCATAATCAATATTTTGTTCTTCTTCTTCGTTTCTTTTGTGTAGTAGATTCTTTTTTTGGCTTTACTGAAGGAAAGTTTGTGTCATTTTTATTTAATGTTGGTGTAATTTCATTATTATGAATCATTGGTTTGTAATGTATTCCGTCTACATATAATAATTTTATGGCAGGTAAGAATTCTGTGTTTCTATTCAATGGAATATAAGATTCAGCAATATTTTCATTAATTCCATCATCATTTGGGTCTTTAGATTGCCAAGGATAAATTTTGAGTTCAATTTGAAATAAAGTAGCAATAATAACAGGAAATAAATCAAAAACAGGAACTTCAAAAGTTTTAGGGTGAGAAATTTGTTCCAATTCTTCCCGCAAAAATTCTGTTCCATTTTTTGGAATTTTTCTTAATCCAACATATCTGATTTCATCATAACCGCCCATTATAGTAACATAATTGAATATTTCATCATTATGGATAATAAAATCGACTACTTTTTTACGAATATCCAATGCCGTTCCTTCATTTCTTTCCATTATATTGAAAAGAAATTCTAAAGAATGAAAAAGACAATCACCATCATCTTTTACATCAAATTGAAGCAATCCCAGTTGGATGATAGATTCTTCCAATTTTTTTGAAGAATATTTACGTTTTAGTGATTGATTTGTCATCATTTTTGAATGTAATTGGTTATTTTAGTTATTTGTAAAAAATAATTCAAAAAATAATCAATTTTCAGTCAGGGGTTAAACTTTATAAAAAAACATTATAGAATGTTCTATGATGTTTTAGAAGGACGCCTACGGCGTCCCATTTTAAATCTTCAAGGGTCTAAATTTTCAAGGGTCTAAACTGTAGGGAAAAATTGCCAGTCTAAATCACGACATACTAATTTCCAAGTATCGTCTTGTTGCTTTTGTTTTAAGTTGTCTTTTAACAAAGGAATATAAGGAAGGTATTGTGGTTGGTCCAACAAAACACATAGTTGATACAACGTATAAGTGTAGTTGAAAAAATTAACCCGTTCGGGCGGGCAATAGAGAGACCACGGTTGTTGAATCTCAATAAATAAAACACACAATGTTTCTGTTAATTTATCGTCCATAATAGGGGGTTGAATTCCAAAGAGAGAATTAATATATTGAATATGTTCAAAATATTTATTGAGTCCTAATTTTCTCAAAATTTCTCTCATTGTCTTGTAATTTATTTTGGATGTATCTGTAATTCTTTCTTTTTTGATTCGGTTTCTAATGGCTTCAATCACTTCGGGCGGAATTTGAGTCGTTTCTTTGGCTTGAAATTGCGATAAAATTTCCTTGAAATGATTCAATCGTATATAAGCAGTATAAGACACTTCATTGGGTGGTTCTTTGTTGGAAGGTTTAGAATTATCAACAATATAAGGAATATAACGGCCACATTTAACATTGTTGCAAATGAGAATACCCTCTTCATCTTGTGGTATCATTTCACCTTGACCACACATTTCACAAATATCTGTAGTGTAATAATATTTATTGACATTTACCAATTCATTGCTAACATTTTTCCAATATTTTTGATATAATTTTCGTGATTGAGAATATTTTTCACTCATTGTAGAGGTACCGTCTTCATGATTGGATTTTATTTTAAAAAATGAATTTAATATATTGGAATTTTGATTGTTTTGACCAGAAGATATTTTTTGTTTTTCTTCAAAATACTGAAAAATATCCTTGGAATTGTTTAATAAATAATTCTTTTTTTCGTTATTGATTTTTTTTATTTCTTTTGACAATTCCCTTATTTTGTCTTTTATTTCCATATATTCATCAATTTGGTCTTCCGATAAATTTTTTAAATGATTCTGTAAATGGCTTTTTTTTTCCATCAATTGAGGTAATTTTTCCTTTTCTGTTTTATAAATTTTTATTAAAATTTCTGTGTGAATTTCATCAATTGTGTTTTTTTGTATTCCGGACGTCGTATTTTTATTCATGAATAAATCTATGGTTGTCGTTTATATAACTTTTTATTGAAATAATATTCTTTTCGGAAAACCCCCTATTTTCGAATATATCCATATTATATGTTTTCCGAAAAAACTATTTTTATTGACGAGGAAAAAAGAAATGAAGATATTTTTACTCGTCGTAAAATGACTTTTATTATGAATGCTTTAGAAGATGGATGGTCCGTTAAAAAAATAAATCATTCATATGTTTTTTCAAAAAAACATGAGAATAAAAGAGAGGTTTTTTTAGATAGTTATTTAGAAAAATTTATTGAATACAATATGAAAGAAAAAGGGCTACAATGATTAGAGAAACAATCCCAAAATAAGAATGAAAAATAATACGATTGGAAGCAACACCAAGACCCAAGATAACCATGTAAATCCATTACTGCAGAGAATATTCAGGATCCAAGTCCAAAAGACGATATACAGGAGTTTCAACACAAAAATTAACCAAGTATTTGAAACGGAACAACTATATTGACCGACACAATAGATATCGAGATTTCCGAAATTTTGAATAGCCATAATAAAGAACGCTATCAATGAAAGAACTAAATAAAGCATAGCGGGAGGACATAATTTTTTTAATCCGACAATTGCCATTTCTATATTCTTTCTAAAGGAATTTTTTTCACAAAACCCCCTTCTTAGACTTCTATAATGTCTTTGAGAGATTATTAGGCAATTGGCGGAAAATTTTCGGTGTATTTGCTTCCAAGAGGATTTGTCAAAGGTGCGTCAGGATTTTCAACACCACCATTAAGAATTTGATATGAATCGTACGCGCCTGCTAAAGAAGTTAAAGTGTTTGTATTAGAAAACGCATAACTTCCTCCTCTTTTCTTTTTTGTTCGTCTTTTTGTTCGTCTTTTTGAACCACCACTTGATTTCATATCTGGAAACAAACGAGTGCTTGGTTGCATATTGGGACTTGTTGGATCTGTTGGGCCTCCTTGTTCCAAACTTTTTGGATAATAAGCGTCTTGTGGAATATAGCCCTGTAAAAAAGTTGGTGGAAAAAAATTGGAAACTCCTCCTCCCCTTTTTAAATTTCCTCTCTTTAAAGATGTTTGACGTCCACCTTGGAATATTTTTGTACATCCACAATTGCCCCCCTTTTTTAATTGTCTTAATTTTCTATTTTTTCTTGTGTGTTTCATATATACTATATATCACGATATTTATTAGCAAAAAATTGATACATAAAACAAATAATAAAAATCAGGTACACAAGGTTCGTAACTGGTTCCCAGAAAAACCTTGGTTTCTTGATTTATTAATGAATATCAACATGAGTAAGAAAATGTCTTCTACAACAAACATTTTTTAGATTTAAATCGTCTAATACTTGTCCTTCAACACTTTTATCGCCAATATTTAATTTTGTTAAATATTCGACTTTGTCCCCCGAATTTTTCTTCTTTTTTCTTACTTCCTGTAAGTAAAATCTATATTTGTCTGCCAAAACATTTGAACACGAAAAACAACGAACAGGAATGATCATATAAACTATATGGTTATATGTTTTTTTATTTATATTCTTTCTTTCAATTTTATGTATCCCTATATTAAAAGAAGGCAATGTTTCCTATTATTATTATTATTGTAATTTTAGCCATATTGTTATTGATATTTACATTCATTACGACTACTAAAGAAGCATTCTATGGTGGAACGGGATATTCCGATGGAAAAGGGGGTAATGAGTTAGGTCCTGTCGCTTTGGATGGATACAATCCAAACCAATACAACCCATTTATTGCTACTCCTTCTCAACAAAACAACCCCAATTGGAATATTGGACAAACAAATTGGAATAGCGGAAATACAAATTGGAATCAATACAATCAACAGCAGATGAACCCTTGGCAAAATACAACCAACAATCCGTTGTTTCCTCAACCACATGCGGATTCTTCCTATAATATCATCGCAGCGAATCAAACCATTTCTTATGCTCCAATGAATCCTCCATCCACAAGCAATGTACTATCCTTTGGACAAGTTCCTATTCCTCAAACGGGAATTCCTTATGGTTATTATCAAACCGGACCAAATTATATGTCTCAAATTCCCTATGGTTTTATCGCCTCACCCGACAAAAAAAGTATTATTCCTCAAATACAAGCCACTATAGCAGATGTAAGTTCCAACAATCCATCGACGCTTATTCCAACAAACGCATCCAATAGTTTTACAAATGATTCAAGTAATAATATTACTCATTATGACCCCAATAATTACAATATTACTTTTCATCAAAATCCACAAGATACGTCTTCCAATTATTTTGCCGATGTTCTTTTAAATAAACCGAGTGCTACCTATTATCAGCCTGGAAGTTATCCTTATGGACCTTCTTCGTGGGTTCCAAAATATGAAGATTCTGTTTATTTAAGTAAATTAACCGGTTTGTCATCCACTTCTCCTCTGTACAATACCGCCGCAATGAAAAGTGGATTTTGTTTTCAAATGCAAAATGACCCCCAAGGTTTGGAAGAACAATGTAATAAATTGGACCAAAATGTTTGTGCTTCAACCAGTTGTTGTGTTTTGTTGGGTTCCTCCAAATGTGTGTCTGGTAATCAAAATGGACCTATTATGAAGGCCAACTATAGTGATAAATTTATTGGAAATCGTGAATATTATTACTATATGGGACGTTGTTATGGAAATTGTTTGGACTAGTTATACACTTTTTAACATTTCAAACGTCGGACGCCGTAGGCGTCCTTCACAGCATAAAAAATAAAAAAGGAATAATGGCGAATTTAACACCTTACCATAAAATCAAAATTAAAGAACCATTTCCATTATAAAGTATTCATGATTTTCATCATATTTTTCAGTTTGCATTAAAATTGGATAATCTGTAATTGATTTTCTGGTCCATCTGAAACCATAAGATTCATAAAATGTAACAGCACTTTCTATAGAACTCAAAATAATTTTATATTCTTTATTATCTTCCTCTTTTTTATTTTTCAATTTTTGAATGAAATCAGTTAAAAGATTTGACGCGTAACCTAATTTTTTAAACTTATGTTTTGTACAAATCATAAAAATATAATATACAACTTCTTGCCTTTTTACATATTTGTTGTAAATCATTAAAGATGGACAATTATCTATATTGAAATAAGTATCTATACAACGGAATATAATTTTATTTTTTTTGTTTTCAAGTAAAGAACGAATGTATAAAGGATTTACAATTGTATTGGAATAGTAACAAAATGTCATAAATACATTTTCATAAAAAGTTTCAATTTCATCAACAATATTTTCAATATCTTCTGTGTCGATAATATGATTTATGATATCTTTTGAATAAAAATTCATTCTTTTATAATTTTTTTAGTCGGTGTAATAAATTATTCAATTTTATGCGACGGGTTTTTCTGTTATTTCTTAAGATGTTCTTTGGTGTCGGTTAATTCATCTTGTCTTCGTATTCCATTTTGGCGTTTGAAATGAGAAAAGGTTTAATAGTTTTCTCGAATGGCTTTTCCTACAGGAAATCGTGGAATACCCTCTTGTGATAATTCTTGAAAAATGACCGTTATCTTTTTTCCAATGAAATTGTCACCTTGTAAAAACCATTCTTTGCGTTGTTCAAACGTACCCCGAGGACGAACAGCAAATGGTTTACCACAGGATGTAATACAATCCCAAATAACACACCCCTTTTCTCCTGCGTCTCCTTGATGAAATCCGGTTATTTCAAATTCATCTTCTACGAATTCTTTGTATTTATGAAGGTATTTGCTTCGTTTGTCTACTTCATAGGGTCCTGATGGACTACGAATCATAATTCCTTCAAATCCTTCACCAACATAAACAACATGAAGCCGTTTAATGTCTTCATGGTTTTCTGCTGTTTCTGTTTGAACCTCTTTTAAGAGAGAATCGTTTGGAATTGTCTGAAATATATGTTTTAGAGTCTGGTAGCGTTCTTCATAAGGTTGTGCATGATTTTCAACATTATAGAAATCGTAAATATGATATTGTATTTTATCTATTTCGTTTTTTTCTTTTTCTCCAATTTTTTTAGAACGAATGTATCCGGAAAGGGTTTCAAACGGAATTTCATTTGTGTATAATTCTCCATCCAAATAAATCATAGGCGATTGTGTTAAAATGGGAAGTAATTGTTCCTTTAATTTTTCAAAATTAGCAAAGGGAACACCATTTCTGGATTCCAATACGACTTCATTGTTTAGGTTCTTGGCTAAACAACGAATTCCGTCGTATTTTCTTTGAACATAAACGGGAAATTTACATTTTTTTATGGGGTCAAATGTTTGTGCCAACATGGGGCGAACAATCAGACTTTGTGTATCTTCTAAATTTTCAACATATAATTCCTTTTCTTTTTTGTCTGTCCATTTACTTTTTGCCTCCAAAGTTGCCTGTTCCAAAAGAGAACGGCTCGCTTTTCCTTTTTCCAATGTTTTTGTTTTTGTTTGAAGTGAACCACCTATATAACCATAAGTTGTATTTATGTCTATGGTTTTTTCTTGAATATTGAGAGAAATTGACCATTCGTAGATTTTGTTGTTATTTTTCTTGAATAATTTAGGGAATGTTGTTGTTGTTGCCATATTGTTATCAAAAATATTCATAAAAGAAGAATCAATTTTTAGGTCTAAATCTTCAATGGTGTAAAAATATAAAAAAAAAGTTTCCAGTCCCAACTCATATACAATGATTGTGTAAATAGTTTGTTGAGAGAAAACGAGAGAATAGTATTTTTTTGAAATTTTGATTGTTATTGTTTTTCTTTTAGGGATTTTTAGTTGTTTTTTTCCTTTACAAGTTCCAAACACAAATTTATTGACATTAGATTCTGTGGGTGGGGGTTCGGGAGGAGTGGCCAAGACCGCCTTCGGTGGTCGACAGCCTGCGAGCTTCGCTCGCCTTGGGGAAAACCATGATAATAATTCAAATCACTTTTTCGACAACATTCGGGGTCGTTGTTACACCCACATTGTCTTTTAAAAGGGCTACTATTGGGAGAAATTAGTGGTGGTGTTTTTATTTCGTTGTATTCGCTAACTTCGTCGGTATCAGACATTTTACTTGATTTATTTTGAGAGAAAAAATAAATCAATTTTTAGGGAACCAAGGTTCACCGAAGGCACTTTTGGGTGGCATAGGCTCCGCTGACTTTGATATAAAGACAATTCGCTATAGTACTATAATAACAGAACAACAATAGTATATGAACAAACAAGGAATCTATAATGAATATTTTACATTGGAAAAAGAATGGAAAATCAAATGTGGAGAGAAAACCATTCTATTGTTTCAGGTTGGCGCTTTTTTTGAAGTTTATGGAACAAAATCAAAGATTTGTCCAGAAAGCACTATACAAAAATTCTCTCAAATGTGTAATTTAAGAATTGCTCCCAAATCCAAAACATTTGATGACACAGGAGATCAAATTGTTATGGCTGGATTTCGTGATTACCAATTGGAAGAATATATAGAAAAAATTATTGAAAATGGATTTACCGCTGTTGTTTATATTCAACAAGACATTGCCGGTAAAAAAGAAAAAAATAGAGTTTTGTTTAATGTTTATTCATCGGGAACTTTTATTTCTCAAGATACCAACGACAATCGTTCCAATCATATCATGTGTATTTGGTCAAAACAAACATCACAAAAAAGGCTTGTTTGTGGTATTGCAGTTATAAATATTTCTACGGGAAAATCTTTTTTATTTGAATATGAAACACCCTATATGGCCAATATAGCAACAACCTATGATGAATTGGAGAGAAATATTTCAATTTATTCACCAAGTGAAGTATTGTATATTGAACAGGGACTAAAAGATGGACCGACAATTGAAAAATACTTTGATTCTCATGTTGCCTTTCATTCTATGGATATTAATTCCGATAAAATAAAAAATGCAACAAAACAGAATTATATAGAGGCCATTTTGGACCAACAATTTGGTAAAGAAACTTTCCAAAATTGTTCCGAATTCAATACTTATACAATAGCTACTATGGCCTTTTGTGTTTTGTTGGATTTTATTTATGAACACAATCGTAATTTGGTGAAAAATATTGAAATCCCTCTTTTTAATAACACGACAGAACGTGTATTATTGGCCAATCATACTTTGAAACAATTGAATATATTGGAAGACGGAAATGGTTCAGGTGTTTTTTCTTCTGTTTTATCTTTTCTCAATAAATGCAGTTGTTCGATCGGAAAAAGACGTTTTCGTCAACAATTGTTGAACCCCTGTTACAATGAAAAATGGTTGAATTTAGAATATCAAATGATTTCTATGATGTTGGAACCGCAAAATTTCTCTCTTGTTGCGCCTTTTCGTAAATTATTGTCCGATATGGCGGATTTGGAGAAAATCTCTCGACAATTGGTTATTAAAAAATTGGTGCCTTCTTCTCTTTATAAATTATACCATTCTCTCGATTTGATATCCCAATTAAATATTTGTTTGTATGAATTGGTTCCATTGAAAAAATATTTGATTTGTTCTTGTGAAGATTTTGATGACCGAATAAAACAAATGATGCTATTTATAACACGTTTTGTTCATATTGAAAATTGCAATGGTGTCACAACATTTAAAGATATTCTTGGTTCAGAAGAAGAAACAGAAGATAATGAAGAATCGATTCTATTGTGTTCTGGTGTTTCAAATGAATTGGATACGTTGATTCGTGAATATTCAGAGAACAAACAATTATTGGAAAAATGGAGAGAAACATTGAATAGATTGGTTGGTGGACAAGACCATGTAAAAATTCATAAAACAGAAAAATCCGGTGTTTCTCTCCAAATTACCAAACCTCGGTCAAAGGCATTGAAGGAAGCGTTAAAGACACAAAAGACTCTTACTATAGGAAATACCGCAATTTCAACGACAGATATTGAATTTACGACTGCGTCTACAAGTGCTTATGAAATTGAATGTGACCATTTGACAAAAATTTCTAAAAAATTGCTGAAAATAAAAGACACTCTTTATCAAGTGATGGAAAAAGAATATCTCTCATTTTTGGGGATTTTGGAAAAAGAATGGTTTTCTTTTGTGGAAATTGTCATTGATTATATCGGAAAATTGGATGTTTTGATTTGTCGTGCTTATACTGCTCGTGAATATCATTATTGTTGTCCTCAAATTATTGAAACAGCCGAGAGAAGTTGTGTTTTCGCCAAAGACCTACGTCATGTTCTCATTGAACATTTATTGACAAATGAAGTATATGTTGCTAATGATGTGGAATTGAGAGAAGAACCTCAGGGAATTATGTTGTTTGGAATCAATAGTTCGGGTAAGACTTCCCTATTACGGAGTATAGGAATTTCTCTCATTTTGGCTCAATCGGGGAATTTTGTTCCCGCTTCGACCTTTTCGTACAAACCCTATCGTTCTATTTATTCACGTATTATAGGAAATGATAATTTATTCAAGGGACATAGTAGTTTTGCTGTTGAAATGAGCGAATTGCGCGTTATTTTACGTATGGCAGATAAATATAGTATGATTTTAGCGGATGAAATTTCCAAAGGTTCGGAAATGGATTCGGCAATGAGCATTACAACCGCTTCTATAATGGAGTTTGTAAAATTGGGAGCATCGTTTATTATTACTTCTCATTTACATGAAATTGTTGAGTTTGAAGAAATTGTAGCATTGTCTAAAAAAGTACATCTAAAACATTTGATGGTTTCTTACGATTATGAAAAAGATTTGTTGGTATATGACCGCAAATTGAGAGAAGGGTCAGGGGAGAGTTTCTATGGTTTATTGGTCTGTAAATCTTTACATTTGCCTCTTGAATTTATTGAATGTGCTTATCAAATACGAAATAAATATTTGAAAAAGAGTGAGAGTATTTTGAGCCAAAAAACGTCGGTTTACAATGCCAAGAAAATTAAAGGAATTTGTGAAATGTGTGGTCAAAATATGGGAGAAGAAGTTCATCATATTTTGCCTCAAAAAGACGCAAATGATGAAGGATTTTTTGAAAATGGTCTTCATAAAAATCATGTGGCGAATTTATCTTCTTTGTGTTCCAAATGTCATGACCAAATACATCGGTTGGAAAATACATCTATAATAAAAAAAAAGGTGGTTCGTATTAGGAAACCTGTTTAAAAATAAAATCTTTATTATTTTCTACACCTTTTTTCATTTCAAACGCCGATTTTTGTATAGTTAAAATTATTTACACCCTTGAAGATATATTTACACCCTTGAAGATATCCCCTTTCTAATTGGTCCAAAATTCTGTTTTGTTCTTTCATTTTTTGATAATGTGGTTCATTATTGGTAAAATATCCCTTTTCTAATTGGTCCAAAATTCTGTTTTGTTCTTTCATTTTTTGATAATGTGGTTCTTTATTGGTAAAATAAAGAATTATTTCTATAATAAAAACTGTCAGCAAAGTATTATAAATAATTAAAGTAGTTGTCATTTATTGAATTTGTTTTTCTTATTGTTTACTATGTATGGAAAAAATTTTCAATTTTATTACATATATATATATATGTGGCTTTTATTGTTATTCTTGGTTTTTATTTTGAGTTTGGCTTTATATTATTTACGTGATGTTGAATCATTTTCTCAGAGACCGCATGATAAAAAAGCCAATATAGAGCCTTATGTTGATGTCATTTATTATATCAATTTGGATCATCGAACGGACCGAAATGAAGAATTTTTGAAAGAAATGGATAAATTACAATTTCCGAGAGAAAAAATCATACGAATCTCTGGTGTCTATTTGAAAGACCGCGGACATTTAGGATGTAGCAAAAGTCATATACTTGTCATGGAAGATTTTATTGCTTCTAATTATAGAAATTGTATTGTATTTGAAGATGATTTTGAATTTACTCAACCGAGCAATGTTATTGAAGATTTGTTTTCAAACGTTCATGAAATACCCTATGATGTTTGTTTATTGGCGGGAAATGAACAAGTATTGAAAGATACTAGATATTCTTTTGTGAAAAAAGTCGTGAGTTGTTTGACGACATCCGGATACATGGTAAACAGACAATTTGCCCCCGTTTTACTTCAAAATTTCAAAGAAGGGGCGGAACAATTGGAACGAAGCTACAACGAAGGACCTTATTATCGCGGTGAATTTGCTGTTGACCAATATTGGATTCAATTGCAACCTTTATCCAATTGGTATATTTTTGAACCAAAGTTGGGAAAACAACGAAAGTCATTCTCTGATATTGGAAATGGTTTGGCGGATTACAAGGTTTGAATAATTTATTTATTATATTTTTGTCTCATTTTTCTTTTTGGTCGGAAATAAAATTGTGTCTAATTTTGTATTAACACCGACCGGAAAGAAAAATGAGACAAAAATATAATAAAGATAATATGCTTAAAATATAATGAGGATTAAATTAAGTGAAAAATACCAAAAAGAAAGAGAAGACATATGTAATAAAATTGTAAGTATTTTAGAATTAGATGAAAATAAATCCTTTCTATTATGTGAATTAGATGATGATATAGAAAAACAAAAAAAAATTTTAGAAATGAAAGAAGATATACAAAAATATTTTTCGGTTAGTTGTATTTCATCGTTTCGTCCAAATTTTAAATGTAAAAGACCTTATCTAAATATAGTAAGAAGTATATTACGAAAGCAAAATTATATATTTGAAAGAAGTGAAATAGAAAAATCTAAAAATGATGGTAGTTTTTTTCGTTCAACAAAATATAAAATATTTAGGAATAATTAAGCAAAAATAATTCGTTAAAAATGCTTAAAAATAAAATCTTTATTAAATATATAGAATGGTAAAAAAGAAAAAGAAAGAAACATTCAAAATTTTTAGGAATTTTGAAAAATCTAAATTCAAAACAATCAAAACAACACTCAAATCGGTTTTATTGAAATATAATGAAGTTCAACCACTTATTACTCATTTAGTTTTTGAAATGAATGATTTAGTTATTCATACTTATCAATTTATTAGATTGTATATTCTTTATTGTTTCCATAATCATTTAGAGTTTCCTGTTTTTGACGATAAATTTACTTTTATAAAATATTGTATCAAAACATTAGGAACAAAATCTAATAGTGGTAGAAAATCAAAAGATACACAATTATTAAATGCTTTACAAGAATTTTATAAAAAAGAATATCAACCTTTACTCAATCACAATAAAACAAGTTTATTGAATAAATCACATTTGATAAATATTGTAGCAGAGCAAATTCAGGTATGTATCACTAATAATATTCAGGAGCATTTTATTCAACATTTTTTACGCTTTATCAATAAAACAACAAATGGTATTACAAATGATAAAAAAGAATTATTTGAATTCAAAAATCAATTGTTTATGTTAGAAGAAACAAATGAAATATTTAATCAATGGAAAGCTACTCATTTAACTCATATTTTACCAACAAATATAAAAAAGTCAATATATTATGATGTTAAAGTAAGACAAATTGAATATTTGAAAGGTTTATTGTATATGAATTATATATTAGAAACACAGGAAAATAAGTTATTTCAACCTTTACCATTACGAAACAATATTATTCCAAAAAATATTAAATTTGATAGTGCTTGTATTGCTGAACTATTTTGTCCTGAAAGTGAAAAAAAAGGAGAAGTTTTGAAAAAAATAACTAATTATCAAAATATGTTATGGAGTAGTTTATTGAATATGAAACATAGATTATTCAAAAATAAACATTATACTTTTTATAATGAAATAACTACAGATGGAATAAGTTGTTCTTTATTGTTTATCAGGAAAGATTGTAAAGGAGAAGAAAATAAAAATAAGCAAATAAATAGTGAAGATTTTGAATACATTAGTATTGAAGAATTAGATACACAACAATTAGAAAATTTGAAACCAAGAAATATTGTAGGTTTAGACCCGGGTAAGCGTTCTTTGGTTTATATGATGGACGGACAAGGTAATAAATTACAATATACCGCACCGCAAAGAAAAAAGGAAAGTATGGTGAAACGAAACCAAATTATTCTACAACGAGAGAAGAAAAATAATAAAATAAATGAGTATGAAAATGTATTGTCTTTACAAAATAGCAAATCAGTAAATTACAATAGTTTCAAATCTTATTTAGTTGAAAAAGATAGCTTAAATAAACAAACTATAGAATTTTACAAAAAGGAAGTATGGAGAAAAATGAAATTTAGGAAATACTCGTATGGTAATAAATCAATAGATACTTTTTTGAATAACATAGAAAAGACATTTGGAGAAAATATTTTAATTTGTTATGGAAATTGGAGTAGGTCTTCACAAATGAAACATTTTATGCCTACGATGAATAAAGGATTAAGAAAACTAATCCATAAAAGGTATGATACAATTACAATCAATGAATGTAATACAAGTAAAAAATGTTGTGATTGTTTTCAAGATTTGAAACATTATAGAAACAAGGGAAATAAAGAGGAATTTCGTCTTTTAGTGTGTTCTAACTGCGTGAGTTGCGAAAACAAAAAAATCGTATTTAGAACACGAGACGCTAATTCTTCCATAAATATAATGAACTTGGGAAAATGTTGGATTTACAAACAACAAAGACCAAGTGAGTTTTGTATTTCGTCTTTCACCATTTCCAATAAAAAAGAAGAAATGGAAAAAGTAAGACCATCAGTTGATTTTACGGAAGGTAATACTTCCAGCCACCGAATTTTAGAGTGAGTTTGTCTCATTTTTCTTTCCGGTTGGTGTAACACAAAAAACACGATGTAAAATAATACCTGTTATAAACACAATCAATAATACTTTCCAAAAGTTCAGTTTTTTATTGACAAGAATGAATATGATATAGGAAAGAAGAAGAGTTAAAATTATGTCAACTAAAGCAAAGCCCGCTATACGATAGTGATGAATTCCCTTGTTTGGAATTCCAAAAATATTCCGATATTTACATAACATTATACATTATATACACCTTTTAACATTCAAGTTCGCACAAAATTATCTAAAAAAATATAATATGTCAGAAGGATTTGTCTATTTTTTAATCAGTACAAGTGGTTCCACTTATATTGGTGCTACGATCGATTTAGAACATCGATTGAGACAACATAATCGAGAGATTAAAGGTGGTGCTCACGCAACAAGTATGAAAGTTTTACAGGGAGAAATATGGTCAAGAGTGTGTAATGTACGTAATTTCCCCGATTGGTCCGCGTGTTTACAATTTGAGTGGAGATGGAAACATTTGTCCCGTAAATTTCCTCTTAAAATGCGCCCAATTGAGAGAAGGTTGAGAGCTCTTAAAAAATTGATGTCTTTAGAAAGACCGACCACAAAAGCAATGGCCTATAGTGAATGGCCAGTTCCGCCTGAAATTGTGTTTGAACAAGAAGATTCAGAACAATTATACAATAGTTTTCTATAATGTTTTTTATGCCTAAAGGTTCCTTTCCCTATAAAATTGATTCGAGAATAAAAGGAAAGAAAGCTTGCTAAAAATCTCGGTTCCCTGAAAATGGTCTATTTTCGTTTTTACAATCGTACCAAACAAATAATGAGTGCTCGACCCGATGCGAAAAGAAATTTTGATACATCTTATACGGAAGAACAAAAAAAAGAATTATTGAAAATCATTATAGAATGGAATCATTGGGAACAATCTGACGTGATATTTATTTATCCAATAAATGAATATCCAATTTCATTTGTCTATCATAATGGAATTTTGGTTGAAGAATTAGAAAAATGTGAACATAAATTCGAAAATTTCTCTTGGAAAGATGGAACATTTGAATGTGTTGATTGCGGGAAAATTCGGCTTGGGGAAACGAAAAATAATGATGAAGAAGTTGAATTGTATCCAATGAAATAAGTCTGTTTCTATTATAATGATAACACCGGATTTGATTTTTTCTTATTGGATTTTTGCTTGGTTTCTTTTATTTTATATTTTTCAAAACAATCTTTGTCTGAATCTTAAACATTGGCTTAATCCCTATTATGTTATTGTTTTTGCTTTGATTGAAAATATTATTTCTTTGGTGTATATTACTGGAATTACAAGAGTCATAACGTTCTTTATTTTTTATTTATTGATGTTGATTTTATTCAAAGTTATTCCATTGTATTTATTATTGAAAAGTGGTAATTATGCTGGTTATTATTTGGAAAAAATCGTCGTTTTTATTGGTGTTTTCATTGTCTATAATTTGTATTTGATGTTTCGTGGAACCAATTTTTTGAAAATTTATATTCAAATCAATGACTCTGTAATAAAAAAAGAACATACCACCCCGTTTTTTTATTTATTGGATTCTTTGAATAGTTTCAGGTAAATTTGACGACAATATTTACATATTCTTTTTTCAAAGATTTCACGGCGGAAATACTTAATTCTTGTCTTTTCTTTCGTGTTTTGTTGTTGTCTCCCGATTCTTCTCGGCGTTTTAGACTGGCACTTGTGCTGTTTCTATTGTTCATATCTTGTAAAATAGCGTCATAATTTTCTTCAATATAGTCCAGAATTTTGTTTTCAATGACCCATTTAAAACAATTTAGTTGAGCAATTGTTGTTTCCAAATAAAGAGAATTTTCTTTGTCATACAAAATAGGAATTCTTTCATGGCGACAAAAAATATCGAATCTTTTTTTATTGAAACTCTTTAATTTTAATTTATATTGGTCATGGACTTTGAACCGGCGTTCATTGGGTAATTCATAAATAGTATAATAAAATTTGGAATAATTAGTAATAAACCAATCAATAATACGAAGGGAAATACGGGATTCTCCATTGATAATGGACATCATTTTTTGAAGATTGTCATTTGGTTTGGTCGTATCTGTTGTTGTGGATTTGGTATAAAAATCCATAAGAGAAGTTAATAAAACATCGTTTTGTGTTGGATAAGAAGATGAAATAATGGGGGTTGTCGACATAATTTATAGAAAACAATAAAAATCGTGTTTATATTATTTTTTCGTTTTCAATAAAATTGAAAATTTTTTCCATACATAGTAAACAATAACAAAAACAAATTCAATAAATGACAACTTTACCCAAGTTTCCCCAAACATTGACCACTTTAGATTGTACAATCCTTTATTGACAGTTTTACCCGAGTTGCCCCAAACATTAACCACTTTATATTGTAAGAACAATCCTTTATTAAATAGAATTTATCCATTCGAATTAACAATTGAAAATATTAGAAAGTATCAAAATGAAAATCTTTGTTATAATTCATATATATTCAAATAAATCGAACTTAATTTACTTACTTTTTTATTTTTTTTGATGTTTTACACCTTATAATTGATGGACGATCTAATAAAATTGAAAATTTTTTCCATACATAGTAAACAATAACAAAAACAAATTCAATAAATGAAAACCACTTTACTCGAGTTGTCCGAAACATGTTCCCGCAATCCTTTATTGACATTTTTACCCAATTTGCCCGAAACATTGACCACTTTAAATTGTTCCGACAATCCTTTACTGGCAGTTTTACCCGAGTTGCCTCAAAATTTGACACATTTACATTGTTCCAACAATCCTTTATTGACATTTTTACCCGAGTTGCCCCAAACATTGAAATATTTATATTGTCACAACAATCCTTTACTGACAGTTTTACCCGAGTTGCCCGAAACATTGACCACTTTATATTGTTCCAACAATCCTTTACTGACAGTTTTACCCGAGTTGCCCAAAACATTAAAATATTTATATTGTCACAAAAATCCTTTACTGAAAGTTTTACCCGAGTTGCCTCAAAATTTGACATATTTAGATTGTTCCAACAATCCTTTACTGACATATTTACCCGAGTTGCCCCAAACATTGAAATATTTAAATTGTTGCAACAATCCTTTACTGACAGTTTTACCCGAGTTGCCCGAAACATTGACCACTTTAAATTGTGACAACAATCCTTTATTAAATAAAATTTATCCATTCAAATTAACAATTGAAAATATTAGAAAGTATCAAAATGAAAGTTATCATTCATATATATT
>B570J29032_109959061_pt1 | contig 17765 bp, 23 predicted proteins | sample LakMenEpi16Nov12_FD_29032 | JGI IMG/M metagenome (IMG submission 29032) | reverse complement strand
ATTCATTTTTAATTTTTCTTATAAATATCTTTATTTTTGTCTTTTTCTAATTTCTTGAAAGACAATCTCTGAAATATACTCTTTATTAACGCCATACCTACTCGAGACACTGTCAATCGCACTTTGGACTGTCTCATTTTCAAAGATCTTGAGAGCATTTATATCGCCTTGATTACAGTATGGGAATCTTGTACATTTTTTCTTAACTTGAACTCTTTTGGAGCCTGGCATCCATTTTGTTGACGCTCCTTTCCAATCTTTCTTTTTCATAGATTTTGCCCATATAGCCGGTTGACTATATTGACCTGATGATGAAGAACTAGTCGCTTCTTTTGTTTCTGCTTTAACTGATTCGCCATCCGTTAACCCAACCTCACCATCACTCTCTATTTGTTCTCTAACGGTTTTCACACCTTTAACAACATCTCCCTTTGTGGTTGAGAATAACGGCATTGAGTATGCTCCCGCACCTCCAGCACCTGTTGCTTCAGTATTTTCTTCTTTTTTACCCGACTTAGGTATTAACTTTTCAATACTCGATTTTGTATCCAAAATAGCATTTAGGAAATCCCTCAAATCGTTAGGTTCTTTGAGAAATTCTTTTATTTTTTTTCTAATTTGATTGTTAGAAAGTTTTTTATTTTTAATTAATTTATAAATCTCAGACATGTCGTTTTTATCATTTAAAAACTCTAAATAATGTCTTGATTCTTCATTAACATTAGCCTTATCAATCGCTTTAAGAACATCTCTTCTTGCGTCTGGATCTGAGGCTAAACCACTCGCGATAGAGTCTTTAAGTTTTGTAATTACATCTCCCATTATACATTTCTGAATTTTTGTTCCCAGAACCCTCTTTGTTGATACATCACTGTAAAGTACTCTTGGAATGATTTTATGACTATCTCTTTAACATCTTTTTTAAGACCTCCTCGTTGCATCTCTTTTGAGATGTTGTCAAGTAATTTAGTTTCAAATTGTTTTGCGGTATTTGACCCTAAAAAGTCTTTAATTTCTTTTTTTATTAAAGTTTCGATCTCTTTTTTATCTGATGTCGTAAGTGCCATTATTTAAATAATATCATGTATGTTAATGGTGCAACAATTGCTCCTGATATTATATTGAATATCGTGTTCTTAGTTTTTAATCTCTTATTATCATCTCTAAGTTGTTCATTTTCTTCTTTGTAAATTTTAACCTTTTCTTCCGTTTCAGAAATTATTTCTCTACTCAAAGAATCTTTTTCAACCCAAGTTTGGTTTACTTTATTTAACAATTCAACTTTGTTATTTAATTCAACAATTTCTTTTTTATCAAGTTTAGATAACTCCTTAAGTCTATCATAATCATTAAGATCTAATAACATTTTCTGAGCAACACTATAAGGGATGGACATTTCTGATGTATCCTTAATACCTTTTTGACCACTAACCGTTAGTGAAAAAAGACCAAAAACAAAAATTAAAAATATTTTTTTCATATTAAAAATTGTATCTACTTCTCAACAGACTATCTATTTGTTTTTTGTCCGCATTTTTTATTTCTTCTTTTTTCTGAGTGTAATAATTGTTCACCTCTTTCTTCTCCACTTTGATTTTTGAGATCTTTTCATCAATCTCAGTTATTTTACTTTGGTAAGATTGTATGGAGTCACTCAAACTTTTCTGCATGTTTTTCATTTCCTCAATGTGCTTATCTATTTGTTCCAACTTATACTTATTAAGTTCTGACATATCAGGAGCTGGTGTAAAAACCCTAACCAATAAATAAACGAAAATCACCCCTAGTATACCAAGAGTGATGTTCTTCCAATTTTTTATTAAAAATTCTCTCATTTTTCTACGTCTTCTTGTCTTGAAGCAACTATCTTACTCCATTTAGTTTTAAATTTCTCATAGTACCCTTGCAATTTTGTAATAGTTTCCATATAGTCTTGATCAATTTTGATCATGTCTCCCTTAATATATAAACCATTTGGTTCGTTTATTGAAAAGAAAAATTCTAAATCATTTTCTAAAATTTTACCTTTCCACTCAACGTTATCGTGGTAAACATTCAAATCACCAAAATCAACAAGTTCTGCAACATCATTTCTAAATTCATCAACACTTGATGTTAGAGCGTTTTTCTCGTCTGTGGTTAATTGTAAATCGGCCTTAGTTTTACCATGGAGGATAATGATATTATTCAATACCCTATAAGCTTTTTGTTTTTCTTTTTTAACTCCAACTTCATCAGAGTCTTTTTTTGGTTTTTCTTCAATATTGATGTCATCAATTTCAACATTATCAGTTTCATCAGATATTTGTTCTATGATTAAACCATATTGTTTGCGAATGTCGGTACTATTACTTTCATTCACTTTACCCTTTAAAGCTCTTCTTGACGCTTCAACCAACATTTTTATTTCATCGTAATTATTCATCTTCTAATAACTTATTAAATTTCTCAAAATCAAATGCCGGACTTAAGTCTGTGGCAAATTCATCAAAGTTTGATCTTGTTAATATACCCAAAAAAGATTCAACACCTTTTACCTTGGTATTGTGTCCCACACATTTAAGTTTAATACCATGTTTTTCTGACAATTCTTTACAGAGTTCTGCAGTTTTTTCCAACTGAATATCTGTATATGGATGCCAAAAAAAGTAGTCTCTCCACTTACGATCTACAACTTTCTCTTTATAAATATTACCAATCCAGTTTATGTGATGTTGTTTTAGCGGTTCTTTTTCTAACCAACCCAAATTTTCCAAAGAAATAATGATTGCCTTTTCATTAATCCTATCGTTATTGGTAAATCTACAGTTAGTATCGTCGTTCAATAAGTTAATCACCTTACCATCCCTACCAATAACATAATGAGGTAATCTTACCGGTTTACCACCAAATCTATATTTGATCGAAACCATATAATCAAATAAAGTTCTTGAGGTGTGTGTTAATACAATTTGTATTTTTTTGATCCCATTTTCAAATTTGGTCTCAACAACATTATCAATAATCTCCATACTTATTTTTTATAAGATAATACTCGTCTTTCAACCTCTTCTAGTTTTTTGTTGAATAGTCTTATGTCAACTTCATTTCCTTCTTCATCAAACACTTGACCGTTATCATTAACATAGTACTTGAATGGTACCTCTACAGGTACTTCTACTTCAACTGGTACTTCTCTAACGATCTCAACAATTCGATCTACAGGTACTTCAACTTCAACAATTCTGTCTACAGGTACTTCAACTTCAACAATTCTATCTACAGGTACTTCAACCTCAACAATTCGATCCACCGGTACTTCTTTAATAACCTCAACTTCAACAATTTCAGTTTTAACCTGAACATCCTCACCATCTTTTTGTCTAAATTTCTTAAATGCTTGGTTTGTTGATATTACCAAAGCAATTGCCAAAGGATCAAAAACAAAAACTAACATAAGTATAAAAAAGTTAGCTGTTTTTTTAATGTCCCAACCTGTAATCTCACTCAAGTATTTGATTGCCCCCAACTCACCTGACTCAATTTCGGCTGAGGTTAGGTCCAATACTTCAAGATCTAAACTTGTGATACTATCATTTAAAGACTCAATTTTCTTCGATACCACATCTCTACTCTCTTGAGCAATCTTTAATTGTGTTTCAAATGCCTTTCTATTACCACCATTTGCTCGTGTAATTACTTGTCCTGTAGTTCTATCAACACTTTGAGTTGTGGTGTTGTTCGATAAAGCATTTCGTAAATTTGTAATGTCTTTATCTAAAGATTCCTTATCTTTTTGGTAGTCTAATTTAATAACATTAAATCTCTCTTTTTTAACTTCGATGTTTTCAATCTTTTTGTTATTAATCTCGAGACCTGCAATATTTTGTTGGAATCCTGTGGATAATAACCCGTATATACCGATTGAAGTGAGTATGGATAGGGTAACTAAAGCGGTGGTTAAATAGATCTTTAGAAGTCCATAAGTTTCTTTCCACTTATCATGTAAGTATGTTGCAATTGCAATCTTGGAGATTTCCAAGAATGATCCCATTATGATAACAGGAATGGCAACCGCCGAAAATATGATTGAGAGTCCAATTACACTATAATATGCTGCAGTTCCCGATAGACCGATAGCACAAAAAAGTAAAAACCAAGGCAAAAATTTCTTATTCATTTAAATTGTTTTATTTCATAAATATCCAAAAAACAATAAGATAAGGAAATAGAAATGGGATAAAATAAAAAACCCCACTTGTAGGTGGGGTTAATTTTATAGATAATCAAATAATTCTGAAGAATCATTTCGTAATCTACGAAGTGCCTTTTCTTTAATTTGACGGACACGTTCTTTAGTCAAACCAAAATCAGAACCAATGTCCTCTAAAGTTCTTGGTGTACCTGTCAAACCAAAGTAATCACCGATTATGATCTTCTCTCTTTCATCTAAGACATTCAATAGACCCATTAGTTTGTCTTTAAGTATGTCTTTGGTATGGAAAGCTGCGTCAGGTGCCAAAGCGTCCTTATTCTCAATCATATCCACCAAAGTATCACCTTCTTCGTTGATGTTCATATCAAGATCTATGATTGAAGGTAATGTTGTGAATTTGTCGTCCAACTTCTTACCTGTTTGTTCAACCTCCTTCTTGGCTTTGTGTAAATCTTGGACAACGTTGACTGGGAGACGGATTGTTCTTGAATTGTCGTTAAGTGACTGAATAATCGATTGTTTTACCCACCATACCGCATATGATATAAAACGTAGGTCTTTGTGCCAATCAAAGTTTTTGATTGCTTTCATCAAACCAAGATTACCTTCAGCAATAAGGTCCGAAAGATCCAAACCTTGATTTTGATATTGTTTTGCAACGGTGATAACAAAACGAAGGTTACCCGTCAATAACTCCTCTTCAATCTGTTGCTTCTCGGTCAAGGTGAGATCGTTAGACTTCATACGTGTCGCCAAATAACGCTCACGTTCTGCGGTCATTACCTTAATCTTTCTAATGTCTTTAAGGTAGTGGTAAATCTCATCCTGATTGATAGGTGCTCCTGTACTTTTGTCTTTCATATATGTCTATTAAATTGATTTTGAATATTCCTCTAACTTCTTCTTTTCTAATTCTGTGAGTGAGTCAACTCCTTGATCTACCATTTTATCAAGTAATTCATCAAGTGTAAGATTACACACCTCAGGTCTTTTTATGTTTAAAATAAGATCTGCAATATCAAAAAAGCTCTCACCACCACGAATGTCATTAGTTCTTAGACCTGGTTTTACTGGTGCGGTTTTTTTCTTTGGTGTGGTCTTTCTCAAAGATAGTAAATGTTCTACATTTTCCTCAGGGAAATTTGAGAAATTGTGTTTTGTTTTTTGTGTTAGGAAAAACTCAAATCCTGTCACCTCAAATGAGATGATATTTAATAGTTCTCCCATCTCACTCAAAGATAGATCTGATGCGAAGTGATAGATTGCGTGTTTATCTCCAAACATGAACTTGATCTCTTTAGAGGTCATGACATCGGCGATTTGCCCTGCGATTTGATTTGTTTTTTCTTCTGATTCTTTTACGGTATCATCGTAATAAACAAAAAGTAAGTAATTCATATGTTGCGTTTAGAATGTTCTACAAATATACGTATAAAATTGGGATTCGTTCTATTTTTTTATAAAACTTTTGAAATATTGTTTTCTTTACTGATTTTTACAACATGCTCACCCCATTGGTTAATTAGATTAGAGTGAGATATAATGAACACTTTCTCAAAGTAATTTTTCACTTTAACAAAGAACTCATACAACATGTCGTAGTTGTCAGGAGATACTTTTCCGAATACCTCATCCATAATTACCAAATTTGGAGTTGGGAGAGTACAAATCTTAGTCATTACAGATCTCAAAGCTAAAGATGATATCGTCTTCTCAAAACCAGACCCACTTGTCATTAACTTTTCAATTCCCGTACCATTATCAATTTGAATGAATTCAACTTCATTTTTTTCAGATATTCTAATTTCAAGTTTGAAGTAACATGAGTCTTCCATTAACCTTTGTAATTCAGAATTAATGAGGGGCATCATAGTTTTCATTATGATTTTAGAAACTCCATTTTTACCGTAAGCTTCGAGGTATATCTTATAGATTTTTTCCTTTTCTTCCTCTTCTTTGATCTTAACAATAGTTTTCTTATTGTTTTCGATTTTCTCCTCTAACCCTTTAATTGAGAACTCATTATTTGTAATTACTGAGTTTACTCTGGTTTTCTCTCTTTCAAGTTCCTCAAGTCTTAAATCCGCTTTAATCAACTGACCATCAATCTTTTGGTTCTCTTGGATCTTATCCTGAATCTCTCCCCATCTTTTAAGTTTGTCATTCAAAGCACTTATCTTCAAATCACAACTTTCAACCGACACCTCATATTTCTCTCTAACAAGTTTGTTTTTCTCATACTCATCAAATTCTTTTTTCAACTGAACAAAACTTTGTTCTTTGACGGATAAGTCCTGCATTAACTTGGTTTTCTCCTCTTTATGACGGATATATCCATCAAGTTCGGCAATTTTGGCGTTTGTGATTGATGCGTTCATCAACTCAATTCCACAGTGACCACATTTAATTCCACCCTCAACTTCAGACTTCAATTTATTAATCGAAGCAATCTCAGTATCAATCTGAACAATCTCCTTATAGACCTCATTATATTGTTCTTTAACCTCATCGTGTTTATCCTCATGGTAAAACTCAGATGGTTCAACAACTTTAAGTTCGTTGATTTTAGAGATATATCCTTTCTTTTCGAAATCAATCGTATTGATCTCCTCCTGAACTTGGGTTGGGTTTAATCTACTAATTTCTTGATCGATGTTCGAATGTTTTTTCTTCAACATATCATCACGATAGGATTTACCTTTAATGATGGCTTCTTCAACATTCGTCAAGTCTTTTTTACTTTCCTCGATTTGAGTGTTGAGTGATTGGATAGATGTCTCGTGTGTTGTAATATCATCTTTTAGTTGTTCAGATGAATACACATTAGACAACTTTTGTTTTGAGAACTCACCGTAGATCTCTTTTGCAACCTCTTCTTTTTTCTTCAAAAACTCAAGACCCATAAAACGAGATAGTACTTGACCTCTGGCTGTTGGTTTTGACTCTAATAACTCTTCAAGGTTTGATCCTGTTGTAAGGATCGTCATTAAGAAGTCTTCTTTTGTTCCGATTGAGGTTTTAATAAATGCTTCAGTTTCTCTTCTTTGTTCTCCAGTAAAGTTCAACAAACTACCATCTGATAATTTTTTAAAGAAGTCTAATTCGGTCTTAACATTCCATTCACTTTTCTTGGATAACTTTCTTTCGATCTTTCTAACAATGATATAGTCCTCTCCGTCGATTGTAATTTCACCCTTAACAGAAACAACATCTTTGTTTGAGAATCTATTAAATATTTCCTCAGCCTTAGATGTCTTAGTTGTTTCGTTAAAGAACAAGAACATTAAAAGATCCACCGTAAGTACGGTTTTACCTCCGAAGTTAGGTGGATCTGATTCAACTACTACAATACCATTTAATTTATCAAAATCTAACTTTTGATTTTCACCATAAGATAAGAAGTTTGAGAACTCGATATTACGGATATACCATTTCTTAAACTGAGCTTGATTTTCTTCATCACCAGACATTTTATTATCAACCATTTTATTGATTGATAAGACATCATCGACTTTATCTTTATATCCTTTTGATTCAAGGAAACTTTTTAACAAGTCTAATTGGTAGTTCTCGTCAGCAATATTTACCGAAACATCAATACTCTGCATTGTATCAGTCTCGACGTTTTTAGCCTTTGTGAGAACGTTTACGTTGGTCGTATTATACTTCTTGGAGAAGTAATGTTTTACACTTTTAATCTTATCTTGTGTAAAGTTTTCCGGTAAATCTTCCCATACAACTTGTATAATTGGGTTTTCATATAAAGAAAAGTCCAAATCCTCTATCATAATGTTGTAATTAAATGTTTTTGGTGGATTGAATAAATCCATTTTTATTTTTCTAACTCAGAAACTTGGTCCTCAACTTGTTGTTCATTAACCTCTACTTCTTCAAATTCTTTGTTGATCTTCGCAGATTCTTCAGGGTTTGGTGTAAATTTAAACGCATGATCAACAATTTTTTCTTCAATGATTGACATATCCAATTCTTGATCACCAACTTGAGCCTTAATTTCCTCTTCTTTTAATTTTTCAAGTTGTTGTTGTATTAACATATCAAATGCCTTCTGCATTCCTGATTTTTGTTGTGCTAATTTCGCATTTCGTTTTGCAACTTTTGCTCTGTGTTCTTTTGCTTTTTTACCCATTTTACTTTACGTTATTAGTTATTATTTGGTCTATTTTCTTCAAACCATTCGATTACACTATTGATTGCCCATACTGCTCCTGCTGACATTATTCCGTCAAAGAACCAAGAGCATATTAAAGGTGTATTAAATATAGTATTTGTTGGTGAGTATATCAATACGGATAATACAAATCCACCCCACGTTGAGAAACATAATGGGCAGTTAATCAATCCTGATAAAAAATTACCGATAGGTTTGAAGGGTAGGTTTTGACCATCTCTCCATCTTCCCAAAAAATCTCTTAACCCCTGAAATATCGATCCGTAGACCATGATATTCATTAATCCATAACTCATAATGAACCATACTAAAATTTGTGTTGTCATATTCTTCTATTTAAATTTGATCCCTTCATAAGGTAAGCTTGGTTTGTATTACCATTAAGAAGTTCTCGGTTTATTTTTTCTAATTCTTTTATTTGTTCGTTTTTTTGTTGGAGTTCTCCTCTTATATTTTGGAGTGTGTCCTGAAGTAGTTTTGACTTGTCGTTGTTCTTAAGTTCGTCTAAAGTTTGTCTAAGTTCATCTAGTTCTTCATTCTTTTTAGACATTTCATTTTGGAAAAAACTTTCGTTTTCAGTGTCTTTAGTGGAAAATTCTTCTCTAATTGTACCGATTTCGGTAGTTTTAGTGGAAATTTCTTGTCTAAGTTCATCTAGCTCTTCATTGTTCTTAGACATTTCATTTTCCAACTGTTGTATTTTTAACAACAGTTCATTTACTTGAGTATTGTCCGTAATATAGACTTCCTTTTCAACAACTCGGTCAACAGGTATTTCCTTAATGACTTCTTGGATAACAACTTTTTCAACCTCTTTGATAACCTCAACCGGTACTTCCACCCGTATTTCTCGAATTACCTCAATTTCCACCTGTTTTTCTTCAATCCCACCCGTTTTTAAGTCTTTTTCACCTTCATTAAGTGTTTTTCCCAACAATCCGTACTTTTTAATGTCAAATCCTTGTTTAAAACATAGATACATAAATTGGTCAATATCCTTAATTCCTTGGGATTCACAAAATGCAGACACTGCCTGCATCATTTCCTTATTAAAGATTTTGGAGTTTTTCGGTTCCATTCTCAATATCCTCAAATGATTTTATGGAGAACTTCATAAAAGGTTTTGGGTTTGGTAAATCAACATAAGAATATTCTTTTGTTTCAACATCGTAAATTCCATAACCGTGTCGTCCGATACTTTCACCAATATTCTGTTGAATTGGGCTTCCAATCATATATCCTTTACCTGTCTTAAAATTAAACTCTTGTCTTTTGTGAATATCTCCACACAAAACAGTTTCAAGTCCATTAAACTTTTCAACATCATAAGCCTCCTCACCAAAGTCAAAACCAAGATCGGTCTTCATTCCTTGAATTGGTCCGTGAAACAATCCAATCTTGGTTCCTTTTGCGTCAACAATATCAGGTGGGATATTTCCTTGATATTGTGAATAAACACACCAACTAATATTTTCATCCTCATAGATACCTCTATCCTTATAATAGACAATATTTTCACTATTTAGTGAATTGATAATTGGTGATAAAGCATCCAATCGTTCAGTATTATTCACCAAGAAGTCGTGATTACCAGGAATCAAGATTGTCTTTGCAATTTTAGAACATTCAGTTAAAACCCAAGCAACAATCTCAATAAGTTCAGGTGTCATTTGATTTTTGGAATGAACTAAATCACCTGTGAATACTATTCTATCCGGCTTAATTTGTTCGAATCGCGACAACATGTCGCGAATAATGTCGCGATACAAGTCGTGATCCTTAAATAAACGAATATGTAAATCCGAAAAATGTGTAAGTTTCTTAATCATTTAATTGTGTTTTATCTCCACAATATACTTCGTATGGTGGTTTATAAGGATCATCTTTAATAGGAAATGGGTTAACCGGTATTGGTATGTGTTGGAAAGGTAATAAATTACTTTTAGTTCTTTCCTCTTTTACCTGACCCATTTTTTCCACAATAGGTGCGATATCTATGTGTTTGTTTTCAAGTTTACCATGAAGGTACCCTTCTAACCAAATGTAAAATTCTTTGTGTGTCATGCTGTTTCTCTACAATATAAAGTTGCAAGGATCATTCTTGCGAACTTAAAGTGTTTAACTTTGTTTAGTTTTAATCCGTAAAGTAGAGCAATACTTTCCAAATATGGCTCCGCTTCACTTATTTTCATTTTACCAATTTCCATTAGTCTAAGAATAATTCGAAGTCTTCATTCACATGTCCACAGTCATTACACATATATGTAGGGAATGGAACGATTGTGTCTTCAGCACTTCCTGTTAATAATTTAGGGACTTTCTTCAACATGGTCACTTCCTTGAAGAACTTTGACTCACACTTTTCGCATTTAATTGTTGCTTGTTGACGTAGGTCAATCTTTGGTCTTATGATATCATCACTCATTTTATAATATAATTTACGTTTATTTCAAAAGGTATTTGGTGATCCCAACTTGTTGTTGTGACCCAAATGGGCGTAATTGTAACTTCCATACTGAATTATAGTTTATTTTTTAAGTTTAGTCAAATATTGTTTCATATCCATTTCTAAAATGGTATTGATTGTTTTTTTAGAGACACGATATTCATGGTATTCTCTTTCATCTGTTATTAAAACGACAATACACCCTAATAGTTGTATGTTTTCGTACTTAGTTCCTTCTAACATTTTTAATAATAATTTACCATAAAAAGGTAATTGAGTGTTGTAGTGACCAAGAGCATTGTCAGGTAAATCCTCAAATGGTTGTTTCATTTTTTTGGTGTATCGAGTAACCGCAAAGTTCTTTGGTTTATTTGATTTCCAATCTGTTATTAGAATACCAAGATTACCATTAGTTCCAACAACTAACCATACCTTATCGGGTTGTCCCGTATATTCCAATTCAGGATGACCTAACACCATCTCCGTATCGATCAATACACATCCTCTTGATTTTAATAGTTCGATGTATCGTTTTCCAGCGATGATCATCGTGTCACTCTTGATGATCTGTTCGGCATCACAATCAAATATTGGTTGACGAACAACTTTTTCAATACCAAACTCTTTGAGGGTATGTTCCTCTAAAAAGTAGTGACACCTTGATCCTAAGTTTGTCGATTTTCTACCCGATTCAGCCCATTCTTCCATTAGTCTTTCTGCCTCATCAGGATCACCACCTGCTTTGTTATAAGCGACTTGTTCGGTTGGGAACTCCTCGTAAAATATTTTCATTACTTTAGATACCGATGGAAAATCACTTTTTAGATTACCATTAACATCTAACATCGTATATTTATGACTTTCCTCCTCAAAGGTTAGTTGGAATTCTTTTTGTTTCTGTGAGATAATGTCTCTTATCTCTTGTGATATTTTTACTAAATCCATTATTTTATAATATGATAATATTCATCTTTTATTTCGCCTCTAAGGTCGGCAATATCCTTATCGTCGGGTAGTTTAACTAATTTGATTCTACCCCACAATTCACCTCCATTTAATTCGTGATAGAGTTTAACCGCGTTTTGCCAAGCGTCAGCATCCAAACAAATAGTAATGTTACCTTTCACTTTTTTATAGATCGTTTCAAAAAGAAGTTCCGACATGTGTTTACCTAACATAGGTATCGCATTATCTAAAAACAACCCATCAAAGGCACCCTCAACTAAAAAAATATCTTTATCCCAATCAATAAGATTCTCCCAAAAGATGATCTTATCTTTTTCTGCTTCAGGGTTTTTATATTTTGCTCGAGACATTGGGTTCCAACTTCTTGCGATATAATAATTCAGTTCACCATTTTTATCGTATGATGGTACGACAATACGACCAGCGTGATCACCTTTATCACAAAATCCAATTTGATATTTTTCAATCATATAATCGGAAATTCCCCGATTATGTAGGTAATTTATAGCTTGTCTTCTAACAGGATATACCGGACTTGATTCTTTGAACAGGGTGAATGAGTCGGGGAGTTTAAGGGTTTTTTTCTTTTTTTCTCGTTTGACAACGGTTTCGGGTTTTAGGACGGTATAAAGTTTCTTTTGTTTTCTGTTTCCGTATTTGTCGAATATCTTACCCAAAGATCCGTGAGTTCCTTCACTATCACCGCAAGCCCAACACTTATAGACATTATCTATGTAGTTAACCTCCAAGTTGTGTTTATTCCGGTCCTCATCACATACGGGACAGTTGAAAGAAATTTGTCCACGGTTGGGGTAATGGAGCCCGTGATCACCAAGAACTTCCTCTAATAACTCAACTAACGCTTCATTTTCATCCATCCCCTATAATATAAACATAAACTTTCAATACATCAACTACACAAACTTTCGGGTTCTTTTATATTTATTGTTGATATGCCAACACAAATCACTATTTCAACTTTAACGGGAGCACAACCATTTGATGTTTATTCTTGTGATACAGGATACACAAATTGTATTTATATCTCAACAATAACCTCGGGTCAGGTACCTTATAGTTTTGATTTACCATTTATTCAAGAAGGAATGGCTTCGGTAGGAATTAAGGTGATTGATAATAACAATTGCATTATCGAAACAAATGTTGTAATATAATATGGCTTGTAATAATTTAGGTCTTTGGGTTTATAGTGGTACGTCAACTGGGTTGTGTAATGAAACACCAAACATAACTTTATATGGGGATAATTATTTCTTTGCAACACCCCAAACTCTTTATAGTGGGTCAAGTTGTGCTAATCCGGCAGATATAATATCGACAGGATTTTATTCAAACGGTAATGTAGTTATAGAATTTTCTTTTCTTTTTAGCCAGTATTATGTGAGTAATATGTCGGGTTGTACTACAGGTGGTATTCAATATTGTATACAAAATGAACCAGGATATAACGGTCAATATCAGATGGTTGGTGTTCAAGACACTTATCCTGTTTATACTTCAATAACAAATAGTACTTGTATTTATTATTCTACTGTAGAAAGTAGGTGGTGTTTGTCTAACGCTGTAGGTTCACCGTGTATTCAATTTGGTACGTTTGGGAGTACGAGTTCTGAACCTGATTTTGATATAACAGTTGGTTATCCGGGGTTATGTGTAACACCTCCGGCACCACCTGTTGATCCTTGTGCCACTTTTAATTTTGACGCAATTTTTGATTGTTTAGTCCCTTCAACACCAACACCAACACCTACAAGTACTGCAACACCAACACCAACACCTACACCAACATCTTCTAACCCATGTGGTGGGGTTTCATTATTAGCAACGGCTAGTGGTTATACACCAACTCCAACACCAACAATGACTCCAACACCTTCACCATCACCAGTAGTTACAAGACCTTGTAATTTCTCAGGTGAAGTTATCTTCAATGCATTCTCCGAAATTCTTGAGTGTGCAAATAGTAAGAAATTTAAAGATTGTTTTACAGGTATAGATTACTTCACATCAGGTATTGTTTTAGTATCTGGAACCACATCACCTAAAGAAGGTTACGTTTATAATGCAACGATTAATGGTCAGGGGTATTGTGTTGTTTATGAAGGTTTGTTTGAAAATATAAGTGGTAATGATACCATATCATTAACTACTGAGATTGGTGCGTCTGTTGACGGAGCGTGTTTAAATTGTATACCTAACTTAACCGCAACACCAACACCAACACCAACAACCACACCTACACCAACACCGAGTTCAACACCTTGTATATTATTACAATACATCGTAAATAATCAAAGCCCTACTTTATTTAAATTTAACTACACAAACTGTAACGGAGCTCAAACTCAGGGTATACCGGCATTTTCATCAAGTATAATTTGTGCATCAGTTGTACCTACAACTACATCACCTAACATCACAATTACACCTGTTGGTTCGGCTTGTTTATAAAAAAAAATATCGTCTATAAAGACGATATTTCAAATTATCGGTATATTAAACGATATTAAGACCAAATTTCTTTATATCTCATAAATCCTAACACACAGGTATAAGCATCGGTCTGATCAAAATTTTCTTTTTTAAGGGTATTATTTTTAGTGTATAACCATTTAATTTGAGGTTCTTTCTTCGCAACCTTTTCCCAAATAATCATTTTCTTATCCGCATCTTTTGGAAATCCTCCAAATAAGACAAACTTTTTCTTATCATTTTCTTGTACTAAATCGGGAAATGCAAACTTTCTTGAGTTGTACGTTGAAATGAATTCAGGTACAATACCCAAAATATTATATATCTCTTTAAAGATAAAACTATTAAATCTCAATAGTGTTTGGATTGTGTAAATATTATTAGAGTTTAATAATGGTTCTTCGATTACAACTCTCACAATACCTAAATCTTTATATTGTTTGAGTTTTTCGGCAAATACCTCTGATTTTAATAATAACTCCTTTAGTTTATCATCCTCACCTTTATCCATTTTAGGTCTTGGTGATATGTGAGTTAATTCTAATAATTCTTGGGTCTTAATATCAAATAAAGCCCATCCTATCGTTCTTGTGGATACGTCCAAACCTAAAACTTTAGGTGAGTTTTTTAAATTTTTTGCCATAAACAATAATGTTTTATTTTATAATAACCTAAAACAATAAAAATTGTAGTTTTATTAGAAATCTAACTTCACAACGTATTGTTGAATACCTTGCCTTAATACCGGTGATTGTAGTTTAGACATCACCAAAATATCTTGGTTATCGTCTAACAATGCAATTTCCGTAACGTAAGATGGTGTACCAGGTGTCCATGTTGGGTTCTGTGATACCAAGAACTCATTAAAACTTAAGTTGATCTTATATTTCATTTCGTAAATGGTTGCTTGGATATCTGTTTCCAAATTACCATAGAAATAATATTCGTCTCCGAAGTTTAATTGTTGTCCTGTTGCACCATTTTGTGGTAGTTGGATGTAGTTGTTTAGGTTATAATAAGGTGCCGAACTATAATTTTCTGCAGTTACTACGAATGTAGATGCCGTTAAAGACTCTTGTGTCACATAACCATTAATAAACATACCACTAATTTGATCTGTAAAATCAATTAGTTTCCATAATGACGGATCGGGTCTTTGTCCTGCAACCGTTTTTTGAGCCAAGACTTGGAACTGTGTTGCGTAGAATCCAGCAGGTACGACACAAAGAGGACAAGAAGTTGTTGTTGTGGTTGTTATAGGATTTAAAGTTGTTGTTGTTGTGGTTGGTGACATAGTTGTTGTTGTAGTGGTAGGACTAAATCCTGGTTGCACTAAACAATTAAACTCACCACCAAATCTTACTGCCACGTTCTGTGGAGTATCTGGTGTACAAACATTAGCGGTACCAACAACACTTGTATAATAATTACTATGTAAAGAATTTGTAAATGTTGTCGTATTAGATAATCTATATGTTACCCATAGTGTTTCTGCACCTCCCGTTAAAACCCCTGTAGTATTTGAAACCCCGCAAGTGTTTGGTGTGATTAATGAAACCTGTGGTGCTGGTAAAGTCCAGTTTCTGTTTGCTTTATATGAAAGTGCCGCAACAATTTCCTCATCATCAATAATGATCAATTTAGAGTCAGGAAATACTTTACCAATTCTACTTGGTAATCCGTTTGGTTGTGCAAATGTGTCCCAAAGATTATAATATCTCATACCAGGTTGGTTCATATTATCCGAAATACTTGATTTAATATATTGTACTTGGAATAGGTTTTTACCATCGAACCCTGGAGGATCAACCCAAAAAGTTTGTCCGTAACAACATTCAGGGTTTTTATGCCACATTAACGTTGGTATGTGTAATTTGAAGTTTCTCGCTTGACCTTGTGTATTATCGGCATTTTGAGCGTCGTAAGGTTCTAACGCAAATTTTTCACCATAGAAGAAATCAATAGTTTGATTAGTGTAATGGATAATTGCAATTGCCTTTTGGTTTTCAGGTGTAACAACAGTTTTTTCACCAAAAGAGTTATAATAATATACAGAATCTGTAGATGTTTGAGCATTTGAGGTTGTATAACCAAAGTATTCTTTTTGACCTATATAATTAACTGAACCAAATTTAGTATAATCTTGGTATGTGTTAGAATTCAATCCTGCCGGACTCTCGGTCCAAGGAATATTCATATTCCAAATTTTAACATCAAATTGATCGGTATCACAAACAGATTCAAAATCAATCACACTTTGTGCCCAATGTGGTTCAGGTGTAAAACTATCATATAATGGTACCATTTGTGGTGGATAGATTAATGTTCTACCATAACAATCAGATGCTAAGTCTGTAAAGTCAGGTGTTGTTCTATCCAATGTTAATACGTCACCACAAACCGCAACAATTCTATAGGTTAGAATTGAGAAACAACTCACCACATTCTTTAAACAATCAGGTGGTGGTAATACAGGACATTGTGGTGTATTTGATGGTGTTAGACAAGGTGTTTTAGTAGGTGTTGGCGTCGGTGTTGGCGAAGCACAAGGATTACCGTTTGTTGAGCTTGGTGTTGGCGTTGGTGTTGGTGTTTGACCTACAGAAGCGCTTGGTGTTGGTGTTGGGAAATTAGAACAAGAACAATCTGTCATTGCTCTACCATCATAGTAAATCGTTATGAAATCTCCTACACTAGGTGTATTATCGTTTTGCGAATTACAATCCATTCTCTGTACTGTAATTTCATTCGTACCATTTAGGGTTGACATGTTTACAACATAGTTAGGTGTAACCACATAACTATTGTTCACAAGTGCACTCCAATTTACCGTAGACGCTGTTGTATTACCCGTGAAAAATCCTCTCATTGCCGCTCTGTTATAAACAGACTCAATACCCGAATCCATAAAAGGAATTCCATATATATTTGTTTGACCCTCATCAACTAAATAAGGATACTTAACATATTGTCTGTTAGATTCAGGAACTCCAGAACTATTCTGAGCATTAAATTCAGGTTCTAAAATAACCGTATTTACCTGATTATAAGTGTTAGGAAGTTTGTTATATGAAACCTCACTATCACCCAAAGCAAAATATGTAATCCTAAAATTACCTTCAGATAGTCTTTGTCTACCTGTATCAGTAACACGAGTGTTAACTAATCCTGACGTATTTTTAATTATGTATGCCATTTAAATGATAAATATTCTAATATTCAAATTATAAAACTTGGATTTCAGGTAATGGTGGGTTTATTACGTTTAATACACAACAATCACATTGGTTAGCGAAATTGTTTATACCATTATTTGTAATTAACAATTGATAGTAACCGGCGGTATCTTGACATGGTCCAGTTGGGTTATTTGAAATAGTATTACTAACTGATCCTGTTATCACTTGATTACTTGTCATGGTAATTGTACTCTGATAGGTTTTGGTTTGTTGTGTAACTGTTATCGCACCTCCAGC
>B570J29032_109959062_pt1 | contig 17788 bp, 16 predicted proteins | sample LakMenEpi16Nov12_FD_29032 | JGI IMG/M metagenome (IMG submission 29032) | reverse complement strand
AAAAAAAACAATAAACATGACAAAGATTACAGTAGCAAAAGGAGATGGTATTGGTCCGGAAATAATGGACGCCACGCTCGAAATTATTAAAGCCGCAGGTGCAAAAATAGAAATTGAAGAAATTGAAGTCGGAGAAAAGGTTTACCTCGCAGGTAACACCTCCGGTATCTCTCAAGAATCATGGGATGTAATTAGGAGAAACAAAGTTTTTTTGAAGGCTCCTATAACTACACCTCAGGGTGGCGGTTATAAAAGTTTAAATGTAACTACAAGGAAATTTTTGGGCTTGTATTCTAACGTACGTCCTTGTAGAAGTTTACACCCTTTTGTCAGCACAAAACACCCGGTAATGGATATCGTAATTGTTCGCGAGAATGAAGAAGATTTATATGCAGGTATTGAGCATCAACAAACTGATGAAGTTGTTCAATGTTTGAAATTAATAAGCCGCCCGGGTTGCGAAAAGATTGTTCGTTATGCATTTGAGTATGCAAAACAACAAAACAGAAAAAAGGTTACGTGTTTCACGAAGGATAACATCATGAAGCAAACAGACGGTTTATTTCACCAGGTATTTGACGAAATTGCAAAAGAATATCCGGAAATTGAAAATGAGCATTGGATTATTGATATTGGCGCAGCTAAAATGGCTGACACTCCCGAAGCGTTTGATGTAATTGTAATGCCTAATTTATATGGAGATGTATTAAGTGATGTTGCAGCGCAAATTACTGGTTCGGTTGGTTTAGCAGGTTCAGCTAATATTGGCGAAGAATGTTCAATGTTTGAAGCTATTCATGGCTCAGCGCCAAGAAGGGCCGGTCAAAATTTAGCAAATCCTTCAGGGTTATTGCAAGGCGCAATTTTAATGTTAAACCATATCGGTCAAACAGAGGTTGCAGAAAAAGTTCAAAATGCCTGGTTAAAAACTTTAGAAGATGGTATTCATACTTACGATATTTACAAGGAAGGAACAAGTAAACAAAAGGTTGGAACAAAAGAATTTGCGCAGGCCGTGATAAACAACTTAGGCAAAAAACCTGACATTCTAAAACCAGTATCTTATTCTAATAATTCGGCACTTCAATTACCAAAGTATAAACGTAAACCATCTGCTAAAAAAGAGTTATTAGGTGTTGATTTATTTGTACACTGGCCTGGTTTAGATCCTAATGAATTAGCTGAAAAAGTAAAGAAAATAGAAGCAAATGGCATTAAACTTACTATGATCACTAACCGTGGTATTAAAGTTTGGCCTGATGGTTTTAAAGAAACATTTTGTACAGATCATTGGAGATGCAGATTTAAACCAACTGAAGGTTCTTCTATCAATAATACAAACATCATTCAATTATTAAATAACGCTATAAACGAAAACGTTGACACAATTAAAACCGAAAATTTATATGCTTTTGATGGTAAAGCTTCGTTTTCATTGGGTCAAGGTCAGTAAAATTTAACTATATGAATATAAAATTAATAGAAGGTCACTTCAACTCAACCGATGCGTTAGATTTAATTGTGAAGTTAATTCATACAAAAATTGCTTACCACGAAGGTAAAATTGCAACAGATTCTAATGAAGAAGATATTAAATATCGTGAATCAAAGATTAAATATCTACAAAAAGAATTGTATGATGTGAGAAAGTATTTTGAAACTTTAAAAGGTAATCTGAAAATTTCTGCTGACATTGTTGTTAACTAATAATCTTTCTATAACCATCTCTGTGAATTAAAAACAGAGATGGTTTTTTACGAAAAGTATCAAAATTCATTCAATCAAATATGAGATGTTCCAAGGAAGGCAGCTTTTAATTGTAAGTAAACACCAAAAAGAAATCGTACTCAAACCATTATTTGAGAAAATGCTTCAAGTAACTGTTATTGCCACAGCCAACTTTGATACAGATAGGTTTGGGACATTTAGTGGTGAAATAGAACGTGAAGGGGATGCGCTCACCACATTAAGAAAAAAATGTTCAGAAGCTATGGCTGAATACAATACTGATTTAGCAGTTGCCAGCGAAGGTTCCTTTGGACCACATCCTTCGATTCCTTTTTTAACTGCTGACGATGAATTATTAATACTAATTGATAAACGGAATGAATTAGAAATAACCGCAAGAGAAATATCTACTGAAACTAATTTCAGTGGGAAGGAAATCAAAACTATTGATGAATTAATTGATTTTGCCAACCATGTTGGATTTCCTAGTCATGGTATTATTCTAAAAAGTCACGCTAACCACAAAGAAGCACCTATTAAAGATTGTAAGAATATTGATGAGCTTATATTCGCTGCAAAAAAATACATACGTAATGAAGGAATGTGTTTTGCAGAGACCGATATGCGAGCGATGAATAATCCCGCTCGGATGAAGGTGATTGAAAAAGCCGGTAAGAAACTCGTAAAAAAGTTACAATCTAATTGTCCTAGTTGTGGTACGCCCGGTTATGACGTAATTAAAGTTAATCCGGGATTGCCATGCGGACAATGCGGCTTCCCAACTAGATCCACTTTGAGCCAAATTTTTGGTTGTCTCAAATGTGATAATATTCAAACTAAATTTTATCCAAACTCAAAAGAAATAGAAGATCCAATGTATTGTGATTATTGTAATCCTTAAAAATTAGCCCCATGAATTTTAATTTACTAATAGAGAATTTAACTAACCCTGCTTTATTGTTTTTTGTACTCGGAATTATTGCTGTATATCTAAAAAGTGATTTGGAAATTCCACCGAACTCCTCAAAATTTATTTCATTGTATTTATTGTTTGCCATTGGTTTTAAAGGTGGCCAGGAGTTATCACATGAACATTTTGATTCAGAAATTGCATTATCCATGGCATTCGGAATTTTGATTTCCTTATTGATTCCACTTTATACTTTTTTTTTAATAAAAAGAAAACTTGGTGTTTTTAATGCCGGCGCCATCGCAGCTGCTTATGGTTCGGTTAGTGCGGTGACTTTTGTAACAGCCGTAAGTTATTTAGAATCTCACCAATTACATCTGCATGGGCACATGGTTGCTATCATGGCTTTAATGGAATCACCGGCAATTATTATGGGTTTGTTGTTAATCTCTATTTTTAACAAAAATTCGAGTGAAAAAATTGAGAAAGGAGATGCAATTAAACATTCTTTTACTAATGGCAGTGTTCTTTTAATTTTAGGAAGTTTAATAATTGGTTATTTTGCGAATGCCAAACAGGCTGAAGGTATAAAACCATTTACAAATGATTTATTCAAAGGCTTTTTAGCTATATTTTTACTAGATATGGGTATCACAAGCGGTAAAAAATTAAAAGATTTTTTTGCCTTTGGTTGGTTTCCGCTAGTTTTTGCACTAATAGTTCCAATTGTTAATGGCAGTCTTGTAGCTTTGTTAAGTTCTATTATTACGCAAGACATAACTAATCGCTTTATTTTTGCAGTATTAGCAGCAAGTGCTTCATACATAGCAGTTCCGGCTGCAATGAAAATTTCCGTTCCAAAGTCTAATCCCGGACTTTATCTACCAATGGCACTTGCAATTACTTTTCCTATAAACATTACACTTGGCATGCCAATTTATTTTTCAATTGTGCAGAATTTCTAAAAAAGTACCTAATAACTTCTCAAGGCTTCTATTGGATGAATTTTGGCAGCCTTAATGGCCGGAACCAATCCGGCAATGGCACCTGCTATTATGATTATAAATGTTGCGGAAAGCGCAACTTTTAAATCTACTTGTGGTTGCTTAAAAAAATCACTATCAATACCAATAGAATTTACGAGGTAAAGTATACCTGAAGCAGATAGTAGACCTGTGAAACCAGCAATTGAAGTTATCAATATACTTTCCTGTAAAACCAAACCTATTATAGATTGTGGACTTGCTCCGATAGCTTTTCGAATACCAATTTCTTTGGTACGTTCTTTTACAACAATAATCATAATGTTGCTTACACCAACGATGCCGGCAATGAGGGTCATTATGCCAATAATCCAAACAAACAATTTAATACCACTTAATAAGTTCATTATTTTTTTATATTCTGCGTATAAGTTATTTACAAATAACGCATTTCTATCACTCCTGCTGAAATTATATTTCTTGGCAAGTATTTTTCTAATCTCTTCAGATACCTGTTCACTTTCCTCTAATGTTAAATCACCAAGCCCTAGCCACATTAAGTCAATATTATTTTTGTAGTTAAACACTTTTTGTGCAGTAGTTAAAGGTAAATAAGCTCTAAGCATTTCGCTTCTGTTTACATCTTTAAAGGTACCAACCACTTTAAAAAATGTGCCATCAATATTCAGGTATTTGCCTATGGGATTTTCTTTTTTAAAAAAAACTTCTGCCATAGAAAGCCCAACAACACAAACTTTTCGGTAATCATTCAAATCCGTTTCATTTAAAAATCTGCCACTTGCAATCGTTGCATTTTCAAGATAATAATTATCTGGTAAACATGGCCGACACAAATAATTACCTTTTTCTTTTCCATAAATAACGTTATGCATTTGATTGCGGGTATGGTTAGCCGTTTTGTACCCAAGTTGCGGAATACGTTTCGCAATGAGTTCAAAATCTTGATTAGTTAATCTTATTTCTCTTCCTACTTTATATCCGCTTTGCGCAATTGATGTTTTGCCGGCTTCAACAAAAATGGAGTTAACAGCATCTCCTGCAAATTGTGCTTGTGCACCATTTGTTAAGCCATTGCCGGCACCCAGTAAAATGATTAAAATGAAAATGCCCCAGCCAACACTAAAGGCTGTTAAAAAAGTTCTTAATTTATTTTGTTTGATGGCGGCGAAAATTTCTAACCACGCGTCTTTTTCAAACATCTTTTAGAAAATATGTTTTTCGGCATGATAGCTAGATCTCACAAGAGGTCCACTTTCTACAAAGCGAAAGCCTTTTGTTAATGCATATGCTTTGTATTTATCAAAATCACTTGGCGGTACAAATCTGGCTACCGGCAGATGTTTTGGGGTAGGTTGAAGGTATTGTCCCATTGTTAATACATTACAATTAACTTTTGATAAATCATCAATAGTTTCGTAAATTTCATCCTCGCTTTCTCCAAGCCCTAACATCAAACCACTTTTTGTTTTCACTTGTTGTTGATTTAGCCTTTGTAAAACCTCCATACTTCTATCATACTTTGCCTGTATTCTCACTTGAGCAGTTAATCGTCGAACAGTTTCGATGTTGTGTGATACTATATCCGGTTTTACATCTATAATACGTTGTAAATTTTCCCATTTGCCTGCAAAGTCAGGTATCAAACATTCAAACTTAGTTTCAGGACTAATTTCTCTGATGGCTTTAATTGTTTCTGCCCAAATAATTGAACCGCCATCCTTCAAGTCGTCTCTGTCAACGCTTGTAATAACACAATGTTTAACACCCATTAATTTTACTGAGTTGGCTACCCGTTTAGGTTCGTCCCAGTCTGCCGGTTTAGGTTTTCCGGTTGCAACAGCACAAAACCCACAACTTCTAGTGCAAATGTTTCCTAGAATCATAAATGTGGCAGTACCGGCACCCCAACATTCACCCATGTTTGGGCAATTACCACTTTCACAAATAGTATGAAGTTTATGTTTACTAACAATATTCCTTACGTTAACATATTCTGCGCCGGTTGGTAATTTAACTCGCAACCAATCAGGTTTTTTAATTTTCTTTTCTTCTGTAAGTTCCATTTTTAAAACCATTTATTACCAATCACAAACCCAAGGTGAATGGTTAAGATAAAATTTTCGGTTGGATTTCTAGCCATAATTGGGAGTGCCTTTGGCAATACATCCAGAGTAACTCCGGTTTCAATAGCTCGAATTAAATTTGTGTAACTGGCATATTCAAAACTTAAATTGAACTTGGTGGTGATGGCAGGATAGAATTTAGTTTTTTCTAAGCCTGATGCAAATGCACCACGCCCTGCAATAGAATCAATGGTAAAGCGCTCCGTATTAAACGGAACTTCTTCTGTTTGATTAATTTCAGTGCGACGAGGGTTATAAATTTGATAATAATATGGTTTCGCAATGGCGATAGATGGGCCTACCGAAATAAGGTATCTAACTTCAACCGCTTTATTATCTGCTTTTCCAAAAATAACATTTTGATATCCAAAAGCCGCACGTGCCATAAATACTGAGTTAATTTTGCCATAAACAAACCGTTTTCTTTCTTGCGCTTGACCAATACTATTAATCTGCTTGGGATGCCTTAGTGACTGAATTTCTCCTTCGTAAAAGTATCTGCTCTTCCCGGTGATATGTTTTCCCCTTCTGATAGCAAACCCCAAACCTCTTGAATCAATAACAAATTTAGCACAGAGGTCGTTTCTATATAAAACATTTAGATCTTTCCCATTTCCTTCTCCAAAATCGTAAATAGATTGAGATTTTGAAAAACTAAAAAGCATCAAAAAAACAATTATAATGACAAAGCGTAACAACATCCTAACAAATTTACTTATTTTTATCTTAAATTCTAAATAATAAACAAAATTTATGGCTACAAGTTTAGTTAAATATATTGGTGGGTTAAGAACTGAAGCTACCCATATACAAAGTAATACGAAGATTATAACAGATGCGCCCTTGGATAATCATGGAAAAGGCGAAGCTTTTTCGCCAACAGATTTGATGGCAACAAGTTTGGCAAATTGCATGTTAACTATTATGGGTATTAAGGCTAATACTGAAGGAATGACCGGTATTGACGGAACCATTGCTGAGGTTACAAAAGTAATGGCTTCAGACCCAAGACGTGTAAGTGAAATTCACATTCATTTAAAATTCCCGAAAAATAAATACACGGAGAAAGAAAAGAAAATATACGAAAATGTTGCGCACACTTGCCCCGTTGCTAAAAGTTTGCATCCAGATTTAAAGCAAGTTATTACAATAGAATGGTAAAGAGAGTTAATTTGTTTTTTATAATAGCACACTAAAAATCTAATTAAAAGATTTGTACTTTTACCACCCAATGGTACTTCGGTTTAAACTTGTTATTGCTGTATTTTTAGCACTTGTATGTTGTTTGAAGGTCTACAGTCAAAAAGATGCTTTCGTTCAGCAGATAAAAAAACTACCAATTGAATTAAGGCAACAATTTATTTTTGAAAAATCTAAAGAGCTCTATGAAGACGATACTTTGTTAGCACGGAAGGAGATAAACGCAACCTTAACTTATTTTAATGCAAACTCTTTGGAATATGCGGCCTTGTTGGAATCTAAAGCACTTTACCTCATGCGTTCTAAAAAGCACGAGGCCTCAATTGAAATTCTTAAGCAAATTCAAAACATCCATGTCAATTTGAATAATTTTGATTCGGAGATAAATACTTTTAATAAGATTTGTGATAATTATTTTTCATTGAATGAAGTTGATAAAGCAATGGAGCTTTTGTTTAAAAAGTTAAAGCTTGTGGAGGGCGATGATTATAAGGAGTTTTTAGTTTTAGTTAAGATTGGCGTACTATTTAAGGAAATAAAAAATTACCCAAAGGCGATGGAATATCTTATACTGGCGGAGGAAAAGATGTACAGGATAAACAGTAGCTCGGAAACGATAGTGAATGCGAAATTAAGCTTATTAAAGAATTTAGGTGTTTTGTATCGAAACAAAGATGATTTTACAAAAGCAATATTTTATTTCAGTAAGGGTTATGCACTGGCTGATCAAGCAGATAATACTAAGTACAAAGGCATAATTTTAAACAGTTTAGGTATATTGTATAAAGAAACAAAACAATATGATAAGGCTATTGCAACCTACGAGGAATCGTTATTATATAAAAAAGAAAACAATAATCTTGCAGGATTGAGTAATACATACAATAATCTTGGGGATTTATACTTAATCCTTAAAAACAGCAAAAAAGCAAAAGAATATTATTTACTTTCATATGACATTGCTATTAAATCTAAAAGCCAGTCTGCTGTTTCGGATGCAAATAAAGGGATGTTTAATTTGTACGATTTTTTAGGGGATTATAAAACAGCATATCCCTATTTAAAACGGGCTTATCAATTGCAGGATAGTGTATATAGCACCAATAGTGCAGAAGAAAGTGCAAGGTTAGAATCAATCTACAATAACGAAAAAAAACAAAAGGAAATCGAAATCAGTAAAATTAAGACTCAAAACTTGGAACGGAGTATTGCCTCAAAAAACAAAGAAAGAAATCTTTTTATTTTTAGTGCACTTATTTTGGCCTTACTTTTAACACTCTCAGTAAGAAGTTATTTGCAAAAGAGGAAAGTTAATGAACTGCTGTCTATCAATAATAAATTAATTAATGATCAAAAATTATTGGTAGAGGAAAAGCAAAAGGAAATTTTAGATAGTATCCAATATGCAAAAAAAATTCAAACTTCGCAATTAGCTAACGATACATATATTGCCAAAACACTTGAAAGGCTGCTGAAAAAAGATTAATTGAATTTTAAGTTTAAATCTGCGATTCTAATTGCTTTAATTCATTTACCTTGTCAATGTAACCAAGCTTTTCGTATGAAAAAACCAAGTTGTTTATACAGCGTTTAATAATTTCAACATTGCTGCAAGGCAAATAATATTTTGTCTCAGGTTCAAGATTTAATTGCTTTAAAAAATTATCTATGTCTTTTTGATTAAAAATTAAACCTTTACTAAACGGGTTTATGTAGAATAAAATATTGTCAGATAAGGTTTTGTGAGTAGCGTCGAATAAATTGGTGTAATCGTTAATGTAAGCCAGCACAAAATGTTGAGGTAAATTGATGCCGTAAACCGGAATATTTAATTCCTTACAAATGAGTGAATAAACAACACTTAACATTAATGGATTTCCTTTTTTACTCTCTAGTACATTGTTGATAAAGGAGTTCTGAGGCGCATGGTAATTTGTAATATTGCCGCTAAAATTATGAACTTCAAAAAGGATATGGTTAATTATTTTTACTTTTTCTAAAGCTGTTAAATCATCATGCAGTTCTAGCCAAACGTCTTGCTTAATCTGATGAAGTTGTTTTTTTATTTTTGATTCGTCAAAATCGGGATATTGATAGCGAGAAAGAATTAAAATTCCCTTTAATAAATCATCCTGATCTGTTTTCGCCCAATCTTTTAATCCTTTTTTTATGGCGTCAAAATTAATATCATGTATAATGCTTTCAATGCGTTTTTGCATGATTGCATCAAAACTGTTTTCCCAGGCTGTTTCTAAATGTGGAATGGCCGGTGGCCCTAAAATCATAAAACGATCTTTTACTTGCGTAAAAATTTGATCGTCAGGGTCGTCTAAAAGCGTAATTAGTGCAATTACTTCCTTTAAACTCATCTCATTTTTTCGTTTTGGAGCCATATACGCACAAATGTATACAGCCTATGGATGCTTTTTGTTTGTATTTGTTATAATTTTTAACAAAAATCATGTTTAAACATTTTAACACTAATTTTTTAATAACTGCTTTAAGTGGTTTTTTTCAAATTGTTGAAAATGAGATGGTTATATTTTTATGAATTAAAGAGGTTTCTCAACCCATTTACTTTTAAAGGTATAACTCAGCACAGATGCGCGTTGTTTGGCCATATCGGCTTTCTCACCGACAAATAATTTATCTACGGAAGCAGTAAAAACCTCTAGCCAGGTATCAAAATCAGCTTTAAGAATAGGTAAGTGAACATGTTTGTCGTATACATTGGTTTTATAACCTTCTTCATCCAGTAACACAAAACTCCAAAAGTGTACAATATTTGGTACATGCTCTTCAAAATTAATGTTTTTGAAAATCTCTTTCATTCTCCCAATTTTCAGTAATTCGCCATAAAACGTATGTATTAGTAATTCAATGTCTTGTTTATTTTCTATGTCTTTTAACATGCTTTACTATAGGTTTTTTAATTCCTTTTTTAAAAAAGGGGCTGTATAACTTTTTTTATTTTTAATTAGTTCCTCCGGCAATCCTTCAAACAAAATCTGACCACCGCCTTTGCCACCTTCGGGTCCTAAATCAATAATCCAGTCAGCTACCTTAATAACATCCAAATTATGTTCAATTACTAATACCGTGTTTCCATTTTCAACCAGTTTATTTAATACACCCAATAAAATTCGGATATCTTCAAAATGTAAACCTGTAGTTGGTTCATCCAGTATGTAAAAGGTATTACCGGTATCACGCTTACTTAATTCTGTTGCTAATTTAACACGTTGGGCTTCGCCACCGCTTAAAGTGGTAGCCTGTTGGCCTAGCGTAATATAGCCTAAACCAACATCTTGTAAGGTTTTTATTTGGCGATAAATATTTGGGTTATTCTGAAAAAATTCACATGCCACATCAATCGTCATGTTTAAAACATCACTAATAGATTTGCCTTTATACCTAATTTCAAGCGTTTCACGATTATAGCGTTTACCGTTGCATGCATCGCAATGAACATATACATCCGGTAAAAAATTCATTTCAATTGTTTTAACGCCGGCACCTCCGCATGTTTCGCAGCGACCACCTTTTACATTAAACGAAAACCTGCCGGGTTTATAACCTCTTATTTTAGATTCCGGAATTTCAGCAAATAAGTTTCGAATATCATCAAACACCTTGGTGTAAGTTGCAGGATTACTGCGAGGTGTTCGTCCGATTGGACTTTGATCAATGTCAATAACTTTGTCAACGTGTTCAAGACCGCTAATACTTTTATATGGTAAAGGCCTTTTCTCGCTATTGTAAAAATGCGCTGATAGAATCGGATAAAGTGTTTCGTTAATTAAACTGCTTTTTCCACTTCCGCTTACACCGGTAACGCAAATAAAGGTACCTAATGGAAATTTCACATCAACATTTTTTAAATTATGACCAGAACAATTTTTTAGTTGAATACTTTTTCCATTTCCTTTTCGTCGTTTTTTAGGAACCTCTATGTTTAATTTGCCGGTAATGTATTTTGCGGTAACGGTATCAAACTTCAACATGTTTTTAGGAGTATCGGCAGCAACTATCTTTCCACCGTGCACACCTGCACCGGGACCAATATCAATTACATAGTCACTTTCAACAATCATATCTTTATCATGTTCAACAACCAAAATACTATTACCAACATCACGTAAATTTTTAAGTGCTTCAATTAGTTTAACATTATCGCGTTGATGTAAACCAATACTTGGTTCATCTAAAATGTATAACACACCTACTAATTGTGAACCTATTTGTGTTGCTAAACGGATACGTTGTGCCTCACCGCCGCTTAAAGTTTTACTGCTTCGGTTAAGTGTAACGTAATCCAGACCAACCTCCATTAAAAACTGTATTCTGCTTCTTATTTCTTTTAAAACTTCTTTTGCAATGATTAACTGTTTTTTATCTAATTTTTTTTCGATGTTCGAGAACCATTGTTGTAAAACAGAAATGTCTAGTTCCGAAAGCTCAGCAATGTTTTTATCTGCGATTTTAAAGTATAAACTTTCTTTTTTTAACCGTGTACCATTGCAGGTTGTGCAGGTTTTTTTATTGGTAAAATTTTGCACCCATCTTTGAATGCCTGCATTACTCTCATCTTCAGCTTGCTTGGTAATAAATGTTACAATACCTTCAAAGCTTGAGTTATAGGAGCCACTTTCTGTAGTTATTTTAAATAATTCTTCACTGCCATTCAGTAAAATGTTTACAGCCTCATCGTCAATTTCTTCAAATGGTGTGTCCAAATTAAAGTTATAAACTTTTCCAATGGCCTCAATCTGTTTGAAAATCCATGCCCCTTTGCCCGCACCAATTGCAGTAATGGCTCCTTTGGCAATGCTTAGGTTTTTGTTAGGAATTATTTTATTAATATCGATTTCGGAAACAACACCTAATCCATTGCAGGTAGGGCAGGCACCATAAGGCGAATTAAAAGAGAATAAATTAGGCGCCGGTTCATCATAGCTAATGCCTGTTGTAGGGCACATTAACAATCTGCTGTAAAATTGAACTTTTCCAAATCCGAAACTTTGATCTTTTTTTATTGATTTTGATTTTGGTTCTTCGGTTACAGGCATTACCATGATGGTACCTTTTCCATGCTTCATGGCTGTTTGAAGACTTTGATTTAACCGTTGTTTAACGGAATCTGTAATTTCAAGTCTGTCTATCACAATTTCAATGTCATGCACTTTATATCGATCTACTTGCATTTTGGAGGTGATGTCAACAACTACACCATCCACTCTTACCTTCGTAAATCCCTTTTTTCTGATGTCTTCAAATAATTCGCGGTAATGCCCCTTACGCCCTTTAATTACCGGAGCTAATAAATTTATTTTTTCGTTATTATATTTTTTTAAAATAAGTTCAATAATTTGTTCGTCGGAATACCTGACCATTTTTTCGCCGGTATTGTAACTGTATGCTTCTCCTGCACGGGCAAACAAGAGACGCAGAAAATCGTATATCTCTGTAATTGTACCTACTGTAGAACGAGGATTCTTATTAACTGTTTTTTGTTCGATTGAAATAACAGGGCTGAGTCCTGATATTTTATCAACATCAGGCCGTTCTAAATTTCCCAAAAATTGTCTGGCGTAACTACTAAAACTCTCAATGTATCTTCGTTGGCCTTCTGCATAGATGGTATCAAAAGCTAAGCTTGATTTACCTGAACCAGAAAGTCCTGTTACAACAACCAATTTATTTCTAGGGATGGTTACATCAATGTTTTTTAAGTTATGCGAGCGTGCACCAATTACTTCAATTAGTTCTTCTTCACTTGAATTAGTTTTCATTTCAAGCATTAAATTACAATTAAATTAAAAACTTAAAATCGAAAAGCTTTCAATAGTTTTCAAATAAAAAAGCTATCTCACCTGAAGATTGCTTTTTTGGCCGTAATTTTTTTACTTTTTAATTGACGGTTAACAAATAAATTTAGTTTAATTGATGATTAATTTCTTCACTAAACTATATTCGCCTTTTTGTACTTTAACGAAGTAGATTCCTTTTGAAAGTCCATTCAGAGATATTTCCTTTTCTTTATTCACTGTTTGGTCCATTTCAATCATTTTTACAATGGCTCCAATATTATTAAACAAATAGATAGAACCTCCTTGTTGATTTGATGTATTCATTCGAATTATAATCGATTCTGTTGCAGGATTCGGGTATATATCAAATTGCTCAGAGCCAGATGTCTTGTTATCCAACCCAACAGTTACAAGAAATGCACTATTTATCCTAGTGGTGGCAGTGTTGGTAATTGTTGGTCCTGTTATCGAACTTAAAGTTTGTTTTTGATACTCAACCTCAACTACCGGAAATTTATTTGTGCTATGATAATACGAATAATTGGTGGCTTGAATGTTAAGTGTAAATTGAAAAGGTGCTGTACCCAATACAGAATTGATCGTTTGAGTAATTCGTGTTTGAAGGATATTGCTGAGATTAACAGCTCCGGGTAAGTTTAATGTGCCTGTTCCGGTTGCTTGTGAATTAAGCGTGCCGCTTACTGTTCCGCTTCCAAGTAAAGAATTGGCAGTTCCCGAAAAATTATCAGTTTGATTATAACCAAAAGCCACCGGCCAAATTGCCGCAATTGCAGAATTTGTGAAATTAAAAGTTACGACTGTTCCATTTTCAATGCCAAGTAATTCCATTTGTGCAGTTGGCGTTGTAGAAGTTTTTATGAAGACATAATTTCCTCCACTTTGATCTTCTACCAAATTGCACCCTGCGTAGGCCGACGAGGATGGAACAGCTGCTGTGTTGCTGTATGTTCTTACTAAAGTTACAGTGTTTTGTGTAAATGCACTGAAATTCCATGTTTGATTATTTCCAGTGTTTTTTGGGATGTTACCAACCGAATCTAATCCTTTTCTATTATAAATATCTCCAAGTGCCGGCTGATTAAAAGATTGTGTTAAGCTGAGTTGGGCTTCAACTGAAGTTGCTGTTAAAAGTAGGGCAAAAATTGTTTTGTAAATTTTTTTCATAATTTATTGGTTTTGTTTACCAAAAATACTCTATTTTTTGACATATACAATTAAAAATCAATTATTTGTATTTACACAAATTATAAGATTGTTTTAGAACCAAATTCGTGAAATTTTGCAATTTAATTGTTAAATTTAGCACTTCATTTAAAGGTTTAATAAGCATGAAAACTGTAGAATTTAGAGAAGCACTTCTTGAGGCAATGAACGAAGAAATGAGAAGAGATCCCAATATTTTTAATGATTAATTTTTTTAAACCACACAATAATCCTTCCGTAAGGGCAAAATGTAATGGAGAGAGTGAGTCTATTTAGATGATAAATTGTGGCGCATGGTTGAATAAATCAATCAAATCACCACCCCAAAATCCTAGACCATACATTTTAACTTATGTTGTAAGTCCAACTGATTCTTTATTTGGTTTAAGCAGTACACTAACCACTGGCGATTAAATATTCAATATTTATTTTTTTATTAACATATAAAGTTTATTGTCAAAAAAGTGAAACAATAAATTATAAAATAATTTCAAAATGCCCTGTATATAAAACTTATTTTTACACCGAGCTATTAAGTTATTTTTTAAGAGGAGTTAATTTAAATGCTAATTTTTTGTTAAATAAGGGTGCTTCAAACGCTTTTTATTTTAGGTTAACTTGTTCATTTAATAAAGATAATTATAAAGTCCAACAATACCCACAATATCCAAGTCATAATATTTATTCAATAGGAATATTTTATATATTTTGCAAGCCTCATCGGAAAATATTAATGGAATATGGCTTAGGACCAACCTTAATGTATGGTGACCCAATTGCAAGAGGAGGGTATTTTGCCAATAATAACAAGAGTAAATATTTTCCGAATTTGCAAGGAGTATTAAGTTTGAGATACAATTTAAAGAAAATTCCGTTTACAACTTCAATTAGTATTTTACCAGTTTATAATTATTTTGGCAAAGTTAAATTTTATGCTTTACCTTCTGCCTCGATTGGATATGCAATAAAAAAACTAAACTATGAGCAAAAAAAGATTCGAGTTTATTATTAGTTTTCTGTTTTTATACTCTGTCATAATCGCACAACTAGAAAAAGATACAATTTTATTTTCTAAGTATAAGTTACAATTGAATTTTGGAAGTCGTACTTTACTCTGGTCTATAGGCTTGGAAAGATTAAATAAAATAAACGATAAATTAAATTTCAGCACTCAGTTAAATTTAATGGGAGGTGTTGAGCGAAGAACTTTTAGAATTGGAGCCCAAGATTTATACAATCCGCTTTACATTAAATTTTGCATACAGCCCTTTCATTTATTAGTTGGTAAAAACTTGCAATTTGAAACTGGCCCGTCATTTGGATTTGATTTTTATAGATACAAAGGAAAAAGATATCCTATAGATACAACAAACAATTCCTACAATGGACTTTTTAGAGATAGATTTGAATTGTATTATTTATTAGGTGGCCGCTATACCTTGCCCAAACAACAAATTACATTTAAACTTTTAATTGGAGTAAAATATTCAACATCTTTGTTTAATTACAATATTAACAGAGCTTTTGCCTGCTTTGAAAGTTCTGTTTTATATACTTTTAGGAAAAAAGTATACAAAAAGAAGTATTATAATGAGTTAAAGAGAACTTTGCACTGATTAGAATAAATTCTTAATTTTACTTTTTATATTTAACTATGAAAACGGTAGAATTTAGAGAAGCACTTCGTGAGGCAATGAACGAAGAAATGAGAAGAGATCCCAATATTTTTTTAATGGGTGAAGAAGTGGCGGAATACAATGGAGCCTACAAGGTAAGTAAAGGGATGTTAGCTGAATTTGGCCCTAAGCGGATCATTGACACGCCAATTGCAGAGCTGGGTTTTGCTGGTATTGGCGTTGGAGCTGCTTGTAATGGTCTTCGTCCGATTATAGAGTTTATGACCTTTAATTTTAGTTTGGTTGCCATTGATCAAATAATTAATAGTGCGGCTAAAATATACAGCATGAGTGGCGGTCAATATAATTGCCCAATTGTTTTTCGTGGACCTACCGCCAGTGCCGGTATGTTAAGTTCACAGCACTCACAGGCTTTTGAGAATTGGTACGCAAATTGCCCGGGACTCAAGGTAGTTGTACCAAGCAATCCATACGATGCTAAGGGTTTATTAAAATCCTCCATTCGTGATAACGACCCTGTTATTTTTATGGAAAGTGAGCAAATGTATGGCGACAAAGGAGAAATACCTGAAGATGAATATTTAATTCCGCTAGGTGTTGCTGATGTAAAACGTGTAGGTACTGATGTAACGATTGTAAGTTTTGGTAAGATATTCAAAGTAGCCAATGCGGCTGCAATAGAATTAGAAAAAGAAGGCATTAATGTGGAATTAATTGACTTAAGAACAGTACGACCTATTGATTACCATACAGTGATTGAATCAGTTAAGAAAACAAATAGATTGGTTGTTGTTGAAGAAGCTTGGCCACTTGCAAGCATTAGCAGTGAAATTGCCTTTATGGTGCAGAAAAAGGCTTTTGATTATTTAGATGCACCTGTTACAAGGATTACAACTGCTGATACGCCATTACCTTATGCGCCTACGCTTATCGAAGCCAGCCTTCCAAATGTTTCAAAAGTAGTGAAAGCGGTTAAGGAAGTTATGTACATAACAAAATAAGGTTTTTGAAAATTGCGCTCATAACAGACGGTATTTGGCCTTACGTCATGGGTGGTATGCAAAAACATTCTTATTATTTATGTAAGTATTTGGCCCAAAACAAGGTAAACGTAGATTTAATTCACTTTAACCGAAGTAAACTTGATATTACTGATCTCTCTGTTTTTTCTGAAGAAGAAAAAAAATACATTCACTCAATCATTGTAGATTTCCCCGGAGCAGGCTGGTTCCCCGGACACTATTTAAAAGCATCCTATATCCATTCTAAAATTATTTTTGAAACAATTAAAGATCAAATTCACACCTACGATTTTATTTACACCAAAGGTTTTACGGGTTGGTACCTAATGGAACAAAAAGCAGCTAAGAAGATTAATTGCGCAAAAATTGGTGTTAAATTTCATGGGTATGAAATGTTTCAAAAAGCGCCTAATTATAAAATTTTGCTACAACAAAGGTTTTTACTAAGAAAACCAGTTGTTAGGCTCAGCAAAATGGCTGATGTAGTATTCAGTTATGGTGGAAAAATTACGGATATTATTAAGGAAATTGGTGTTGATGAACAAAAAATAGTGGTATTGCCAAGCGGTGTTGAACAAGATCTGCTGGCGCCAGGCATAAAGGCCACTCAAAAACCAATCAGATTTTTGTATTTGGGAAGATATGAACGAAGAAAAGGAATTGAAGAGATTAATGCAGCCATTCTTAAACTTGGTGAAGGATTTTCCAATTTTGCTAATTTTAATTTTATTGGTAATATTCCTCAAAACAAACGGCTTAATTTACAACACATCCACTATCATGGAGAGGTCCGAGATAAATCGATTCTAAAAGATTTAATAAAGCAAAATGATGTCTTACTCTGCCCAAGTTATAGTGAGGGGATGCCTAATGTTATATTAGAAGCCATGGCTAATGGTTTAACTGTTATTGCAACAGATGTAGGTGCCACTAACGTTTTGGTAAATAATCAAAATGGCTTTTTGCTGCAGGTTGGAAACAGCCAACAATTAATTCAAACGATCAAGGAGATTTGTTCTTTGAAGCCAATAGATATTGACATCAAGAAAACTAAAAGCTTGGAACTGATTAAAAAAGATTTTGTTTGGCAACACTTAAGTGAAAAACTATTAAAGGAAATTAGGAAACAG
>B570J29032_109959063_pt1 | contig 17796 bp, 15 predicted proteins | sample LakMenEpi16Nov12_FD_29032 | JGI IMG/M metagenome (IMG submission 29032) | reverse complement strand
ATCACCCTTTGGGTTTCAGGTATTTCTGAACAAAGGGTTGATTTTCTTACATCGTTTATTCACTTGGTTTTCCAAATGAATAAAATGGGTTAAACTCCTCAAGATAAACTATTCTCCATGGCATATATTTCTTCGTACTTATAACTTTTCCAGAATTATGTGCCTCCAACCTTTTACTTGGATCCTCTGAAAACCCTACATAAGTCCTCTTAAAGGTTTCACTAAACAGTATATAAATCTTATACTTCACTTAAACTTTCTCTGCCCCGTTGGGGCAAGACCTCGCCCCCAAAGGGGCGGGCAGGCTTCCTCCTTCAACCACTCGGACAAGTCTCCATATATTTATGACTGCTTATAAAAAAGTCTTCAATTGAAGACTTTTGGCGGAGAAAGAGGGATTATTTACATGATCACTTTTCTTCCAAGAATGGAACCAAAACAATGAAAGCCCTGAAAAAGGGCTTTAAACTCACTGTGCTTACAAACAAAAAAGCGAGCTATTTTTGTTTGCTCGCTTCGTTCGTTCAACCATTGTTTTGGTCATCTGGCGGAGAAAGAGGGATTCGAACCCCCGGACCTGTTACAGTCAACAGTTTTCAAGACTGCCGCATTCGACCACTCTGCCATTTCTCCGGGGGCAAAATTAGTATTTTTTATAGTTCAAACAACTTTTTTTAATAAAATTATTTATAATTTTATGGATTATACCATGCTTAAACGACGAAACAACATACTTACGGCAGTTTTCTGTTTACTTATAAGCATTGTTAACTCTCAACTTGCAGCATATTATAGTTCAACCAACTTTAATACACCAAATAATCAACCATATATCGATTGTAATATCACCTTTATAGGTAAAAGTTTAGCATCTAATAAATCCAACAATGGCTATCAACAAGCAGTTCAGATAACACAAACAATTTACAAAGACACCAACTTAATTAAGGCCAACAAATACGCTTTAAAAGGTCCTGTATTTAACGATACACTGAAACAACCTAATTTCATAGATTATCAACGTTACAATCTTTCGAATGGTAATTACAAAATTGTAACTGAAATAAAGGACTTATATCTACCAAAGTCTAAAATAACTTCTATTGTCGAGCAGGTAAGCATTCGATACCAACCCCAACAAATAAACATGAGTGGAATTCAACTATTGGATTCATATAAAAAAACCACTCAAAATTCCATTCTTACCAAATCCGGTTATGATTTAATACCCTATTCCATTAATTATTTTCCTGAAACGCAAAACAGCATTTCATTCTATAGTGAGATTTACAAAACTGATTCAATACTTGGAATGAACAAAAATTTTATAATTACCTATTTCATAGAGAACAATTTCAATTTTCAGAAAATTGAAGGCTTTGGTGGTTTCAAAAAACAAGTCACATCAGCAGTTAATCCAATTTTAACTAAACTTGACATAAGCAATTTAAAATCCGGAAACTACAACTTGGTTATAGAAGTAAGAGATGAAACGAATAAAATTCATGCTCAACAAAAAATATTTTTTACACGCCTAAATAAAAAGGCTGATGTTGCTGCTGCATACGAGTGGCAAAACAAAAAAACGATTGTTGATTTTTTTGGAAGCTGTGATAATGGAGACACACTAAAGATGTTTACTGAATGTTTATGGCCAATAGCCAATAATTTGGATAAAGAACGTGTTATTACAGCAGCAAACAGCAAGGATAAAGAGTTAATGAAAAAATACATCATCGATTTTTGGGAACGTTACGCTGCCGATACTGCAAATCCATTAAAACTATGGAGTAATTACTACCGTGATGTGCAAAGCGTTATGAAGCTTTTTAAATGTGGTAAACAACCGGGCTATTATACAGAGCGCGGAAGAGTTTATTTGCAATATGGTGCGCCTAATCAACGTTCACAGCAATTTGCAGAGCAAAACACATTTCCATATGAAATTTGGCAATACTACCGCTTAAATGACAGAGCTACCGGTGCATTTTTTAGTAATAAAAAATTCGTGTTCGTTAATAAACAATTAGCAGATGACTGCTACAACTTAGTGCATAGTGATGTGAGGGGAGAAATTTTCAACGACAGGTGGAAATTTGAATTAACAAGAAGAAATAACAATGGTATTGCCAATCCTGATAATACGACACCGGGAGGCACCGAAAGCAATCATTTTGATGACATTTATTCTAATCCCCGTTAATTAAAATGACTCCAAATTCCCAAATTGCGGTCGTTATTTTAAACTACAACGGCGTCCATTTTTTAAAACAATTTCTTCCAAATATTCTTCAGCAAAGTACTGATGCAAATGTATATGTTATTGATAATGGCAGTAATGATGGATCTTATGAGTATTTAAAATCATTAACCAATCTATCAATTATCAGAAGCGAAAATAACTTAGGATATACCGGAGGTTATAATTTTGGTTTAAAACAATTGAATGAGCCTTACTGGGTATTAATTAACAGCGACATTGAAGTAACTAACGGTTGGTTAAGTGCGCCAATTGAACTATTAAAAAACAATCATCAAATTGCAGTGTGCCAGCCAAAATTATTAGATTTAAAACAACGCACTAAATTTGAATATGCAGGTGCTGCCGGTGGTTTTATTGATTTTTACGGCTATCCTTTTTGCAAAGGTCGTTTATTTGAAACGCTTGAAGAGGACAATAAACAATATAATACTACAGATGAAATTTTTTGGGCGAGTGGTGCATGCTTATTTATAAAATCTACTGTTTTTAAAGAAGTGGGTGGCTTTGATGAGCATTATTTTGCCCACATGGAAGAGATTGACTTATGTTGGCGAATTAAAAACCGTGGTTACAAAGTGATGTTTGAACCAAAGAGCACCGTTTACCATTTAGGTGGCGGAACCTTAAACAAAGCCAATCCTAAAAAAACCTATCTTAACTTCCGCAATAATTTGAGCACCATTCTTAAAAATCATCCATCAAAATTTGTATTTTTTATTATCAAATTCCGTTTGTTTTTAGATGGTATTGCCGCCTTAAAATTTTTATTAGAAGGTTATCCTTCACTAGTTTGGCAAGTACTAAAAGCTCATTTGGTATTTTATAGTTGGATACCCAGACTCTTAAAAGAACGCAGATTGCAATCAAAAAATAAAACTTCTTCAAATGATGCAACATTTTTCAAAGGGAATGTTGTTTGGCGTTACTTTGTTAAAAAACAACGTACTTACAGTGAATTAATAAAGTAGCTTTTTGTCTCTAAACCACAATTAAAGAGTATATCTAATATACTTAGATTAGGTTCAAACTTGCCTGCTGCTTGAAAAGTTTGATAGTAAGGCTTAGTAACGTTAAAATCAACTAATAACTGAATCTGGCCACTATATTTAGGATGAATCTCATTTCTTAAATCAATACTTAAGTCACTATTTTCAATGTATTGCTGACTAACTTTTATATCTTTTTTGAGTTTTAAGATAGAAAATAAAGTTTTGATTTGATAATCATTAAACTCATGCAAATACTCAGGTTTATAGTTATACACCAATCTTAATTCATTTTCAAAATAATCAAAATAGGGTGAGTTTTTATAAGCACTGTAAATACTCCGGTAATGATTGGTCTGCCATTTTTCTTTATAACATAATTTTATCTGATGAACCGGCGTGTGGTTACTAAACTTTTGAACCGGAATAATTAAGTTTTGGACACCGTTAGCCGTTAAAATTGTGGCTCTATTTTTAAATGATTGCTTAGTATAATGTTCACCTTTATCTATAGTACAATTGTGATTCAACAAACAATAAAAATAGCTTAGATTTGGCCAGTAAGCAGTTCCTAATATCACCTCCATCCTAATTTGCTTTTTTTACTAGTTTTATTACTCTTCCTATCAAACAGCTTTTAGGCAAAAAACCCCACATCCGGCTGTCAACACAATTATCACGATTATCGGAAATCGTAAAAAAATAATTTTGTTTAAAGGTATAAAAGGTTTTATAAGCATCGTTTATAAACACACTATCATTTCTTAACTCAAGCTTATTCTTTTCATGATGTTCTATTACCGTTTTGTACAAAACTAATGTAGATTCATTAAGCTGAATGCTATCATTTTTTCGAGGAATATAAACAGGCCCATAATTATCCATATTCCACAAAAAGTAATCAGAATATGGGTAACAGGCTTCATCATAATTATAGCGTTTCTCCACCTTTTCCTCTAATTTATCGAACCATGGTTTACGTTTAATCGAATCAATTTGCCAGCCCTCCAGGCTTAAACCATAATCATAAAAATCTGAAATTTTTTGATACTCCAAAATTTTCAATGCTAAAAATTGAGCGCTATCCAACTCAACTTTTTTAGTTTTTAAAATATAATTTTTTTTAATTGGCACACTGTCTTCGGTTAAAATCCCGTTTATAAATAGCTTTTTTTCACTTATAAATAAAGTGTCACCTGGCAACCCTAAAAGTCGTTGCATACTGTGAACAGAAACAGCATCACTATCCGTTAATGGAACCTTAAACCAAACACAATCGCCATGCTTAAAGGTTGTTGCAAATTTGTTTACAAGCAACACATCTCCAAAATAATAATTTGGTTGCATGTCGTTAGCATTAACCTTAACCAAATCAAATGCAAATATTTTAATTAAGAGTAAGGTTAAAATGGCAAGTGTTGCTCCAACAAACCATTTTAACTGTTTTAAAAATTGAATAACACTATTAAATTTTATACGTTGCAATTTAGTTTACTAGGATTTAGCCTGTTTCAATTTACGGCGTGTGTACCATTTGTTAAGTCCCCAAATTGCAGCTACTGCTAACAAAAATGGTATTTTAATGGAATGTAAATTACCATCATCCACATAACATAAAAAGCGTTCCCAACGGTATTTACCCTCTTTGCTGTTTTTAAATAAACTTTTTGTAAATGATGCTCCGCTTACAGGATTGTTATCTTGGTATTTAACACTTAACCAAACAAAAAACGGAGATCCAACAACATGATCAAACGGCACAAATCCCCAACTGCGGCTATCTGCACTGTTGTGGCGGTTGTCTCCCATCATAAAATAGTAATCTTGCTTAAATGTGTAAGATGTAATGGGTTGGTCATCATAAAAAACCTGATTACCCTTGGTTGTTATCTTATGAATTCCATTGTCATAAGTATCCATAATCTTTTGATAAATACATAAATTGGATGTGTCAATTTTTACGGTTTGTCCTTTTTTAGGTATTGATAAAGGTCCGTAATTATCGTTATTCCAAGGGAAGGTTGGGCTGTGAGGGAAAATTGAAAACTCGTATTCATTTTTCTTTTCTATTTCGCGGGTAACAGAAACTACATTAGGAAGTTTTTTTATTTCTTCTGCTACGTGTCTTGGCATATTTAAACGATAAACTATAGAATCCTTTGGCACAGCGGCAACCATAACTTCGGTGGCGTAAATATCATATTTATCTAATAGAGCTAAATTACTTAAGGAAGGTCTTCCGTTTTCAAGTTTTGTATAGTCACCAAAAACACGGGAGGAACATTTTACTAAATAGTTATGCTGAGCATTCGCCGGCATTTCTTGTTTTTGTCCGCTAATGTATATTTCGCCATCTTTAATCTCTAGCACATCTCCTGCTATAGCCACACAGCGTTTAACATAATGATCCCTTTTATCAACAGGTCTTGCTGCGATTTTCCCAAGTGGATTTCCGGAAAAAATATTTGGATTACTTGGATTGGAAACATGTTCTATTGCAAAGCTCCTATAATAAGAAGGTGGTTGATTAATTTTATATTTAAGATCTTCTTCTTTTTTAAAATGCTCAACATAACGCTTATAATTGTAGTAACTCATGTCTTGCATGTTCAGCAAAACTGAGTCTCCATCAGGGTAATTAAATACCACAATATCATTGTTTTTAACAGATCCAAAACCCGGCAACCTAAAGTAAGGTAATTTTATCCACTCTAAGTATGATTTGGTGGTATTGGTTAAAGGCAAGGTATGATGCGCAAAAGGAAATGACAGCGGGGTTTGCGGAATTTTTGGACCATAGGCAAATTTGTTTACGAATAAAAAATCCCCAACCATTAAACTCTTTTCTAAGGATGAAGTAGGAATTGTAAATGCTTCGATAAAGAAACCTCTGATGATGGACGCTGCAATTACGGCAAAAACGATTGGGTCTAACCAATTTTTTACCATTTTACTTGGCTCAATTTCAAATTTATTTAAACCAACAAACTTAGCAGTTGGGTCGAAGCCTAATTTTAAAAATGCTATATATGGCAATACAGATGCAAGGATTAAGTCGTTATTAGCTGGTTTATTAAAAGCTCTGCTGGTATTAAAACCATAAACGCCGTACATGATAATGTTAACTCCCGGCACAATCATAATTAAACACCACCACCATGGTTTATTGAGTAATTTTGAGAGTTCGTAAAAGTTATAAATTGGCACAAATGCTTTCCAGGCAGCAATGTTGGCTTTAGCGAATAATTTACTTAAACCAAAAAAAGAAAGTACAACGAGTATTAAAAAAATGATATTTCCCATGCGATTTTTAAAGTGATGAAGATAGGTAATTTAAGGCTTAACTACATTGTGAATTCGTATTAAGTTTGATAAAAATTATTAAAACAGCCAATTCAACCTATTAGAATTATTAATATATTTAGTTTTTAATAGATTAATAAAAACAAACCAAATCTTACTTCATTTATTGGTAAGATTAAACATAAATGAAATAACAACTATGAAAGGAATTATTTTAGCAGGGGGTTCGGGCACGCGCTTACACCCACTTACATTGGCCATGAGCAAACAAATGATGCCAATTTATGATAAACCCATGATTTATTACCCGCTTTCCGTTTTAATGATGGCTGGCATTAATGAAATCTTGATTATATCTACACCGCATGATTTACCTAATTTTGAAAAATTGCTGGGAAGCGGTGAGCAAATTGGTTGCAAATTTACTTATGCTGTGCAAGAAGTTCCAAATGGCTTGGCTCAAGCCTTTGTTATAGGTGAAAAATTTGTTGGTAATGATAAAGTTGCACTTATTCTTGGGGATAATATCTTTTACGGCGTAGGATTAGGACGAACATTAAAAAACATAAACAACCCCGAAGGCGGCATTGTATTTGCATACCATGTTAGCGACCCTGAACGCTATGGTGTTGTTGAATTTGATAAAAATAATACCGTTATTTCTATTGAAGAAAAACCGGCTCAACCAAAAAGTAATTACGCTGTTCCCGGTCTTTATTTTTACGACAATAGCGTGATTGAAATTGCCAAAAATTTAAAACCATCTGCACGCGGTGAATACGAAATTACCGATGTAAACAAAGAATATTTAAAACGAAAACAATTAAAAGTAAGTATTATGGATAGAGGTACAGCCTGGTTAGATACCGGCACTTTCCCTTCCTTAATGCAAGCCGGACAATTTGTGCAAGTTATTGAAGAGCGTCAAGGTTTAAAAATTGGCTGTATTGAAGAGGTAGCTTTTAAAATGGGTTATATATCTAAAGAACAATTAATTAAAGTGGCTACCCCTTTAACCAAAAGTGGCTATGGTACTTACCTTTTAGAAGTAGCCAAAAACAGTTAAACTTTATTATTTATATTTTAGTAAAGGCATGCACAATTACCTTAGTTTTTCAAATGGTTTCAACGCTTATTTAAGTGAATATACAACCCAGCTTTCAAACTTAAGTCCTAAAGAACTTTATGAGCCTGAAAGCTACATATTAAATTTAAGCGGGAAACGCGTTCGGCCTATTTTGGCTTTAGTAGCCTGCGATTTATTTGAAAAAGATTTTAAACTAGCCTTAAATGCAGCCGCTGCTGTTGAATTGTTTCATAATTTTTCATTAATTCACGATGATATTTTGGATGCAGCGCCACTTCGACGCAGTCAACCAACCGTTCACATGAAATGGAACACCAACATTGCCATTTTAAGTGGCGATGTAATGTTAGTGAAAGCCTTCAAACAGTTAGAGCGTTATCCCGCCGAACAATTCAAACAACTATGTACCATTTTCAGCAAAACAAGTATTGAAGTTTGTGAAGGTCAACAAAACGACATGAATTTTGAAAGCAGAGTAGATGTAAGTGTAGACGAGTATATTGAAATGATTACAAAAAAAACAGCCGTTCTATTAGGCTGTAGTTTGCAAATGGGTGCTATTTGCGCAGGTGCAGGAGAAACAGACCAAAATCATTTATATGAATTTGGAAAGCACATTGGCATCGCATTTCAATTATTGGATGATTACCTGGATGCCTTTGCGCCGGATGCAGATAAGTTTGGAAAACAAGTTGGCGGGGATATTATTGCCAACAAAAAAACGTATTTACTTTTAAAAACCATGCAATTGGCCAATTCCGCTCAAAAAAAGGAACTCGAGCGTTTGCTTTTAGAATCTGACGCAACGTTAAAAGTAAATGGGATGTTAAATTTGTTCAACCATTTAAACGTTAAATCCATGTGCCTGGAAGAGGCTGATAAACATACTAAGACAGCTATTTCAGAGTTAGAAAAACTAACTGTTAATACAGTCAAGAAAAAAGATTTGGAAATCTTTGCGCTCAATTTACTTCAAAGAAGCATTTAAATTTAAGGCCTCAATCAAATCCATTTCATTTGATTCCAATTTTTCAATCGTTTTTGCAAGCGTTTGGCGGTGTTCATTATAAAATCGGTCTACAATTTTTTGTTGAAGCAGCTCTTTGAACAACGCTACTTTTTGACGCTGTCGGTTTTGTTTAAAATACCCGGTTGTTACCGAAAAGTTTTTGTATCGCTCAATGAGATTAAACACAGCGTCCATCCCTTTATTCTCCGTACTTGAAGCCGTTAACACCTCAGGTATCCAACCGCTTTCGGTAGCCGGCATTAAATGCAGTGCATTTTTATATTCTAACTGAGCTAATTTTGATTTTTCAATGTTTGTGCCGTCTGCTTTTGTAATTAAAATACTGTCGGCCATTTCCATAATCCCTCTTTTGATGCCTTGCAACTCGTCCCCTGCTCCGGCAAGCATCAGTAACAAAAAGAAATCGCATAAATTATGCACCATGGTTTCGCTTTGCCCTACACCTACTGTTTCAATGATGATGTAATCAAAACCAGCTGCTTCACATAGTAACATGGTTTGATAAGTTGATTTGGCAATGCCACCCAAATGACCACTGCTAGGCGAAGGACGAATATAAACCTGTTCTAATTTTGAAAGTTCTTCCATTCTGGTTTTATCACCCAAAATACTGCCTTTGCTGATGCTGCTGCTTGGATCAATTGCCAAAACTGCCAAACGATGGCCTTTAGCCACGAGGTGTTTCCCAAAACATTCAATAAACGAACTTTTACCAACTCCAGGAACTCCTGTAATACCAAGCCTTAGAGAATTTCCACTAAGTCCATGTAGTTGATTAATTATTTGCTGAGCCATTTCCGTATGCGCAGGTAAGCTGGATTCGCAAAGCGTAATGGCTCTGCTTAAAATGGAAATATCAGCAGATTTAATACCTGCCACATATTCATTAACATTTAATAATTGCCCCATACTAACTCACTCTTAAATCTTCAATGATTAATTGTGTGGTTGAGCTTCCTTTAAAATCATTAACTACAATTTTATAGACTACATCCATTGGTGTTTTCTTTTGAAAAAAGTGAATGTAATCGCCTTTATCATAGGCGATGGCATTATATCTTATCAAGGGATTTGATTGTTGAAATAACTCCAACTTTAAATGATTTGTTCCTACAATACGCCCCCAGCCAGTATCAAACACTTGTTTGGTTAAAAAGGTAGGGGTCATGTTATGCGGACCATGTGGTGCTAATTGTTTTATTATTCTTAAAAATTTATCACTTATTTCGTAAAAGTCTAATTCAGAGTCAATGTCAATCTTTGGTATTAATTGGTCGTCAGTTATGTTAGCGCTTACAATAGCTTCAAACTTATCCATAAAAAGTTCAACATTTTCCCGTTTCAACGTAAGTCCTGCTGCAAATTTATGACCTCCAAATTGTTCCAATAAATCGCTACATTGCTCAATGGCATTGTAAATATCATACTCTCTAACGCTTCGTGCACTACCGGTGACTTTACCGTCGCTTTCCGTTAAGATGATGGTTGGCTTATAATATTTTTCAATTAATCTGGATGCTACAATACCAACAACCCCTTTGTGCCAATTGCTATTAAACAGTACTGTTGTTTTTTTAGTGTTGCTGTTCATACTCACTTCCAGCATATTCATGGCCTCGGTTGTAGTACCTAAGTCTAAATCTTTTCGTTGGGAGTTGGTTTCATTAATGGCAATGGCTAGTTCAACTGCTTCCTCATCCGTTTCTGCCACCAGCATTTCAACTGCTTTGCTGCCATGCTCAATTCGCCCGGCAGCATTGATTTTTGGACCTAAGCCAAACACAAGGGTGCTAATGTTAACCTCGCTTTTGGCATTTTGCATGTTAAGTAAAGCCTTAATAGCAGGACGAGGTGATTGATTAATTTTTTCTAAGCCGTAATACGCCAGTATTCTGTTCTCACCGGTAAGTGGTACAATATCTGCGGCAATACTGGTAACCACTAAATCTAAATAATTATAACATTCTTCAAGCGGATGATTATTTTTAATAGCGAAGGCTTGTATTAATTTAAAACCAATACCGGCACCACTTAATTCCTTATATGGGTATTGGCAATGCGTTTGTTTAGGATCTAAAACCGCCAAGGCATTGGGCAAAATTTCGCCCGGTAAATGGTGATCGCAAATTATAAAATCAATTTGTTTAGCATTGGCATACTCAATTTTATCTACCGCTTTAATACCACAATCCAAGGCAATGATTAACTTAAAATCATTATCCTTGGCGTAATCAATAGAGGCAGTTGAAATGCCGTAACCTTCCTTGTAACGGTCTGGAATATAATATTCCAATAAAGAAGTGAACTTTTTAAAGTAGCTATAAACAATACTTACGGCAGTAGTGCCATCTACATCATAATCTCCAAACACTAATATTTTCTCTCCACGTTCAAGAGCTACGCCTATTCTTTCTATGGCTTTATGCATACCCGACATTAAAAATGGATCGGGTAAATCGTTTAAACTAGGTCTGAAAAAGTTTTTGGCATTATCAAAACTATTAATGCCTCTTAAACTTAATATATTGCTTAGAACGATATCAATGGAAAGTTGCTGCTGCAATTCTGCATCAATAGCAACACTTCGGTTACTTAATATTTTCCATTGTTTTTCGTTCATTAAGCAAGGTTATGATATACTGCTACCACATCATCATCATCCTCCATTTTTTCTATCATGGCCAGCACTTCCTTTTCTTGCTCTTCGCTTAATTCTTTGGTTGTTGTTGGTGAAAATATTTTTGCACTTTCAATCACATTAATATTTCGTTCCTCCAGCGCCGCAGCCATATTTCCAAAATCAGTAAATGCTGTTTGAATGATAAACTGTTTCTGTTCTTCATCCAGGTTAATTTCTTCTAAACCAAAATCTATCAATTCTAATTCCAAATCATCTTTATTTAAATTATTTTGGTCAATTTTAAAAATGGCTTTGCGTTCAAACATAAATGATACACTGCCATTAGTTCCTAAAGCGCCTTCTGCCCTACTGAAGTACATTCTAATACTCGCCACGGTTCTTGTAGGATTATTGGTTGTACACTCAACTAAAACAGGCACGCCATGTGGTGCATAGCCCTCATATATTACCTCTTCGTAGTTGCTGGTGTCTTTGTCGCTGGCGCGTTTAATGGCAGACTCTACATTAGCCTTAGGCATGTTAACAGCTTTGGCGTTTTGCATAATCAACCTTAATCGTGGATTAGAATCAGGATTTGGCCCGCCTGTTTTTACGGCCATTACAATATCTCTTCCAATTTTTGTAAAAGCTTTAGCCATTTTGGCATAACGCTTAAACATGGTGGCTTTTCGAGTTTCAAAAATACGTCCCATTTGTGTTCAGCTTAATAAAGCACAAAGTTAAAATTTTTGGGCAAATCTGCCCTAAAAATCAACGCCTAAATGCACTTAAAATAATCAAAAGCCTCTAAACAGGCGTTGCACTTGTAAAGCGCCTTACAGGCGGTGCTGCCAAATTGAGACACCATGTAAGTGTTAGTACTTTTACAATGAGGACAGGTAATTTGTTTGGTTTTACCAGTAATAAAGGATTTATCGGTGGTTTTTTCTTCAGGTGGGGCAATGCCGTAAGCTTGTAACTTCTGTTTGGCCTCCTGGCTCAGCCAATCGGTTGTCCAGGGTGGGTTGTAACTTAGTTTTATTTCGAAAGATGAAATACCATTGTTGGTTAATTTGGCACGCACATCGTCCTCCATCTGTTTCATGGCAGGGCAACCGCTATACGTGGGAGTTAAGGTAATTACAATGTGTTGGTTAACAAGGCTTATTTCTCTTACTACGCCCAATTCTACAATGCTGATGACCGGAATTTCGGGATCAGGAATTTGCGAAAGCAGGTTTAACAAGGAATCTTTGGTGTGGTTCAAATGAATGGTGCGTTAAATTGTAAGACAAAATTACGCAATAATTTGAAAATTTATTAGTTTGCACCGAAAACACCTATAAAGACGCCCTTAGCTTGGGCGAGCACCATATATACGGCAGCAGCCGCTTGGCCATTAACCGCCCGGCCAGCCCGCTGGAGTGGAGCTACACCTTTGTGGTTTGTGGCGGCGACATTAGCAACTGCCGCACCCTATTTACCCCACTGGTGTTACCTCTTGTTAATTACAGCGTAACCCAGCGCCATTTAGGTTATAAAGAGTTTGAACTCAACAACCACTTGGGCAATGTAATAGCTACCGTTAGCGACCGTAAATTACCGCTTAAGTTATGTGCCAATTATTTTAATACCTTTAACGAAAGAATTTTAGACGGCATTATACCCGATAACGCATTGGTAGAAATAGAAAATAACCAATTAAAAGTGCAACCCCTGCAAGCCAATGGCGGCGTTAACATAACCTACCCAACCAGCCCTCAGGTAAACTATGTAGTAAGTTTTGATATAAACTTAGGAACCATTACTCCCGATGACGGCCTAAAAGCAGTATTTTACGGCTATAACCGAAGCACTAACCAATACGGCCCCGTAACGCATACCATAGCAATTGACCGAAATGGTACATTTACCTATACATACACCGGCCAGCCGCAAACAGATGGTTACACCAAACTTTACTTTAGTATTGGTGCTAACACCGGTAATACTCTAACACCGCATTATTTTTACGTAGATAATTTTGTGGTAGCCAGCACAGAAGCCATTGAAGAAGCCCCTACGGCAATGCTTGACCCTTGCGGCCCGGCTTTTGCAGTGTTTAACGGCTATTTCCCTGACTTGTTAATGCATACTGATTACTATGCCTTTGGTATGGTAATCTAAATTTATGTAATCCTTGTTGGGCAATGACTTTAGGCTTTTTTATTTTTCATAAATATAGTACAAAAATGTTCTTTTAGCAACTATGGGGTAAACCTAAACATTTAACCCATTTCATTCACTTGATTTTCCAAATGAATAAAATGGGATTAATAAAAAAATTAAAAATAAGTCAATATAAAATAACCAAAACAATTGTTTTACATTTACATCCGTTTTTTTACGAAACCGAAATTGCTCGAAAAAAAAATCCATTTTAATTCAATAAAATGGATTTTTAAGTACAACATGAATAGCAGTACTTTGCTGTTTTAGTTCAGCTAACTGACTTAATAAATACAGGGTGTGACTAAATTTAAACTAGAGTTATTTGTAATTGTACTATTCGCACTCCGCGCCAAAACGCACGCACTTGAATTTGTAGAGGTAGTGTTAGATCCAATTTTAAGAAATCCAGGTTCAAAAGCCCAACCTATTGCAATGTTTCCTTTGGAGTCACCAGGTAGTTGATAGAATGGGATTGAATTTCCACCACCACTGATGTTACAATAATTTATTTCGTTAAGCGGGTTTGTGGTAGCAATGTATATACCGTTCCAAAAACCAGCTATGTTAGACTCACCAGTTAATGTAATTGGCTCGGCAGCAGATCCAATCATTTTAATAAAACCTGAACCTTGAATACCAAACGTTTTAGATGCTTTGCTATGAATAGTTACACCGGCATTTACTGTTAAATTATTCTGAAAAAAGATATCATTCAACAATAAATAGGGCGCATTTGCTTTACTTATTACTACTGCCTCTGCAACAACCTCATTACTGCTTAATGAGTATATACCTATATAATTTTGAGTGTTCCCAACAAAAGTACTTGTAGCAACCCCTAAATTAGATAAATCACCAGCGTACATAACAATTGCATTTTTGGCGCTATTACTTATAATATTGTTTGAAAAGGTAAGTATTGTTGCATTGTCGTACATGTAAATTCCATCACCACCTGAACCAGTTACAATAGAGTTAGTTAATTTAAAATTACCAGAAACCCAAATATTGGCCTTGGTATTGTATGAAGATGCACCTATGTAGCCCGTATATTCTGTATTACCGCCATTACGCACGATACAATAATCCATGGTATTGCGCGGGTCATTTGATTCGATAAAAATACCTTTCCACGAAGCAGGTGCATTTGCTGCACCTTCAAATAAAACAGTTTTAGAGGCTGTACCTCTGGCATCAATATAAGCGTTATCTTTAATTACTAATGACCCATTACCGGTAAATTGAACTACAACGTTCGTATCAATAGCTAATTTACCGCCTGTAATCTCGCATTCGCAATTCACAATATAATCAACTCCATTTCCTTTTCTATTATGATTAGTAAGAGTTAAACCATTAGAATAATTACAATTTAATGTAATTGGCCCTTCAGCAGTTGTTGGTGCTGGCTCAGGTTCTGGAGTTGGCTTAATCTCTTCTTTTTTACAAGCAAAGGTTATTGTTGTAAAAAGTGATACACAAAAAATTATTTTTTTCATACTTTATTTTTTTGTAAAGTTGAAACTAAAGTATGATATAATTTATAGGGGAAACCCTATATTTCATCTACTAAATTAAATAGGATAGCTTTTTTAATTAAACCGGTGATATTTTTGACACCTAACTTCAAGAAAAGATTAGCACGATGCATTTCTACCGTTTTAACCGAAACAAAAAGTGCATCTGCTATCTGTGGTGTGTTTTTTTCCATTAAAATTTGTTGTAAAACTTCCTTTTCTCTTTTACTTAAAGATGGTGCGTTTGTTTTATAATTTAATTCTTGCTTTTTTACTTCCAAAACGAATTCACTTATATAATTTCGATTTTGAATTACCTCATTAATTGCAAAGTTAATAGTGTCCAGACTATCTGTTTTAAGTAAAAAACCTGCCGGTTTTAGTTTTAATATTGAATTTATGGAGTAATGGTCTGTAATGCTTGTTAACACAATAATTTTACATTGTGGGTATTGCCTCATAAGTTCCGGTAAAAAGTCGATGGCGTTATGTTTTCCAAATCTCACATCTTGAATTAAAAGCTTTATTTTGTGATTAAGAAGCAAGGTTTCTAACATATCTTTGTTAAACGCTTTATAAATGGTAAATTCATGATGAGAAGAAATTACACTCTCTAATGAACTAGCAATTAATTCGTGATCATCGGCAATAATAATGTTCATACTACAAGCTTATGTTTATTTTACAAATAGTGCCCCCATTTGGTTCGCCAATAATATTAAAAGTTCCTTGCATTGCTTCTATTCGTTTTTTAATACTAATAAGGCCTTGGCCCCACTCTTCTTCTATAACAGATATGCCTATACCGTCATCTTCTACACTTAACATTAGAGATGAGTTGTTGTAAATTAAATTGACAAAGCATGTTTTTGCATTTGAATGTTTTTTTACATTTTGAATTAATTCACAGAATATAAGATAAAGGGTTTTAGAAAGTAAAGGTTTAAGTAATTTTTGATTTTGATCTAAATTAGTATAAAAGTTAACAGTTAACTCATTCGTATTATTTTCAATGCAAACTTTGTGAATAGCCTGATTCAATTGAACTTTTGAAAACGAAATCGGAAATAAATTATGTGCAATTTTTCTTATTTGGTTATGTATATGGTTTAAGTTGTTGTTTAGCTCCTCGGTATTTGATTTCTTTAAACGAATAGCTGTTAATTCACTTAATACAACATCATGCAGTTCATTTGAAATACGCTCTCGTTCATTCTCCTCAGCTTCGGCTAAAAGCCTCACTAACGTTTCTTCTTGTTGCACTTTTAATTGATTAGCCTTTCGTTTTTCTTTTTGCTTAATAACATAAAATATAAATATACAAATGAATAGAGTTAACAAAAGAATAAGCAAAAAAAATCTGGTTTTATTTAGACGCTTTTGCGTTGTGAGAGTCTCAATTTTTAAAAGATTTAGCTCATTTTCTTTTTTGGAAGATTCGTATTTTATAAGCAATTCATTAATTACTTGTTTATTCTCAGCTAAATTTATTTTTCTTAAAAGTTGATGCGCTGAATCTAAAAAAAAATAGGCACTATCCAGCCTTCCTAGTTTAGAGTATGCTGCGCCCATATTTTTGTAAATGGAATAGTTGGCGTTAGTTGTATTAAGTTGATGAATTAATGACCTAGCCTCGTTTGCATGTTCAATAACAAGTATTGGTTGATTGTTAGCGGTATAAAAATTTGCTAATCCAAGATGATTAATTAGCTGATAAAATTTAATACCCGTTTGTTTAGCAATTTGTAAAGATTGATTGTAAAAATAAATGGCAGAATCAGTTTGTAGATTATTCGAATAATACTCCCCTAAACCATAATTTGAGAGCATAAGACCTAATATACTTTTATGTTTTTCGCTAGTATTTAAACTGTACCTAATTATTTTGTAACCCTTTCTAACGGAATCTACTTTGATTAATGAAATTCCATAAACTGCCGAAACACCAGGTAAATAAATAGTATCTTTTTCGGTAAATAATAATTCATAAGAACGTTTACTGTATTTACATGCCTGTTTGTAATCAAACAGTGAGAAAAAAATATTCGCAATATTATTATTTATTTGTCCTACAAGCTCATACTTTTTGTAATGCTCTAATATTTTAATTGCTCGTTGATAATTCTCTATGGCTATTATATTTTCTGATTTGAATGCGTGCACAGAAGCCAAAATATTAAAGTACTTTGCAAGTTTTACATCAATAGGATTTTTTAAAGTGTCTCTTAAAATACGTTCACAAATAAATTGTGTGCTATCTATATTACCAACCGAGAAATAGTACTTAGCCAAATTATAGAAAAAAACATCTCGTGATTTCTCATTTTTCAAGGAGATGCTTCTTGCTTGTGCAATAATATCATTAGCCAACTTGTTGTTAGTTTTAGGCGCAATTGAACCAAAAATGGTTGCGATTTTTAACGAATCGCTTATTGAGTAGGATTCACCAAAACAGAATAACTGTAATACAATAATCCAAATAAAAATATTTTTTTTCCGCATAAAACAAGTGTCTTCTGTATTTTAAACAAATTTAAAAGCAAAAGACATAAATAATTGGTAAACTCATCGTTTAATCATAGTAATTTTCATGAACAACTCTTCCCGAGCATGGAAGTTGGTGGGAATAATTCAAAAAAAAATCCCCACTAAATAAATAGTGAGGATTTTATTTACTCCGCCGAGGCGGAAAAATTGGCATCGACATACTCTCCCGGGCTTTAGGCCAAGTACCATCTGCGCAGGCGGGCTTAACTTCTCTGTTCGGAATGGGAAGAGG
>B570J29032_109959064_pt1 | contig 17807 bp, 20 predicted proteins | sample LakMenEpi16Nov12_FD_29032 | JGI IMG/M metagenome (IMG submission 29032) | reverse complement strand
GTTACAGTACCAGATAAACTCAAACCACTGACAGTTCCAGTACCACCAACAGATGTTACGGTACCTGTTGTTGAACTTGTTCCCGCACCTATTGCTGTTCTAAAATCCGAATCACTTAATGTACTTATTGTGTTATTATCGTTAATACGAATAAATCGTATTGCCGATGGGTTTGTTAATGTAAATAAATTACCACCTACTGTAGTTGCTCCTAAGTTTGTTATAGCATTAGCCGCGGTCGATGCTCCTGTACCTCCATTAGCAACTGCAATCGCGGTACCGTTCCACACACCCGTGGCGATGGTTCCAACAGTAGTTATTGATGAACTACCAGCCACGGGAGAAAATGCTGATGCGTGACTACCGTCAAGTAAATCTGCATCCAATCCTGATGCAGCTCCGTCATTTCCTGCGTGCCATACTACATTGTTTTTATATGTGATGGAGTTCATTCCCGCGTTGAACACTACTGTGGACCAAGCGTGATCAACAACTTCGAAGTTCCTGTCTGTGCCAGTACCTAACTGAATCGTCATAGTACCTGCAGATCTATCTGACGCTCTACCTATCCATGCCTCACCACTATTTGTTGTACCAGAGGGGAATCTACCCATTCTTATGTACTGAGTACCAGTTGTACCCATTGTAAGTGCCCCGTTAAAAGTTAAGTCTGTGGATGTACTAGCACCTCTACCTGTAACCGTAGCTAACGTATCGGTTTCGGTGTATCCGGTAATAAAACCAGCAGAAGAAATTTGTGCGGAACCAGATATAACACCTTCAGCATTTAATCTTGTTTTAATCCCACTTGAATAGTTTGTTGTTGCTGTTAAGTCAATTTGAGATGAACCCGAAACCAATGTAGGTCTATCTGATATTGAATTAAATGATATTTGTGATGATCCAGAAACTAATGATGGTTTGTCCGTTATACCATTAAATGATATTTGACCAGATCCTGATACTACCGAAATATTATTAAAAAATGAACCCGAATGAATTGTTGTACCGTTTAACACTTGGGAACTACCGCTAATAATACCACTTGGTATTCCTGTTAAACCACTATAAATAACTTGTGATGAACCTGACACCAATGTTGTCCCCGTCGCACTCAATGTGCCGTTAATTACGGTGTTAGAGAGAATGGTAACAGTTGTTCCATTATCACTAATATTACTGTCACCAAGGTGTTCAGAATTGATTGATTTGACTACTCTGTTTGTTGTAGGATAAATTTCAGAACCCAAACTGTTAAAACTTTCAGGACCCATTAACACAACGGAAGAAGTTGTTGGACTACCTGCAATTGCCTGGTGAACAAATATCCATTGGTCATTAATTGAATCAAATAACATCGAACCAGATACTGTCGGAGAAGAACCACTATCGATAACTGCAAGACCACCAAATCTTGTTCCTGGATTTTGTGCGTTTACCGTGATTAAATTGGTACCAATATTTAACGTACTTTGAGAAATAAAATTAATTGAAGACGATCCTCCGACAATTAAATTTTGTGATATAAATAATGAACCAGTAATTGTTTGACTCCCTTGGAATATGTTACTACCTGTTGTTGCATAACTTCCTGTTACATTTTCTAAAGAAGTTAATCTACCATTTTGCGTCGACTCAACGGAGTTATTTGATGACGTAAAACTATTAAAATCAGTTCTTATACTACTAGTCGCACTTTCTATAGATGTCAATCTATCTGATGCACTTGAAGTAAAAGTATTTAAACTACTAGTTGAAGTTTCAATGGATGTTAATCGTTCATTTGCACTTGAAGTAAATGTATTTAAACTACTGGTTGTACCATGAATTGCATTAATATTGGTTGTGTTAGAACTGGTATAGGAGTTTAAACTTCCTGTAGTGGTCTCAATGATACCTAATCTGGTATCAGTACTACTAGTATAAGAATTTAGTGAACTAGTGCTAGTTTCAATTGAGTTTAATCTACCATTAGCACTAGAAGTAAATGTATTTAAACTTCCGGTAGTTGTTTCAATAGCATTTAATCTACCATTAGCACTAGAAGTAAATGTATTTAAACTAGCGGTTGTGGTTTCTATTACACCTAATATAGTATTGGTACTTGAAGTAAATGTATTTAAACTTCCGGTAGTTGTTTCAATAGCATTTAATCTACCAGTTGTACTTGATGTAAATGTATTTAAAGAAGATGTGGTAGACTCTAAAGAATCCAATCTACCATTTTGTAAACTATTTGTTGTATTGTTAGATGAACTATATGCGTTGAAAACAACCTCATCCAATTTGCCAGTACCTACGGGTACACCATTTAATGTGATTGAACCTGAAATAGTTAATGCACCAGTTATTTCGGTATTTGTGTTGACCCTTAAACCATCAACATTCGAAATTGAGGCAGTTGCACTACCATCTGCAATTCGGGTTAAATTAAGTCCTGTAACCCCACTAGCGGGGATATTATATAAACCACTTCCATTACCAATAAACGAACCAGTAAACGATCCAGTGGTATAGGATGAGGTAAATGCCTCAAAACTTGATGTTAGTGTATAACTTGCAGCGTGTGACGCTGAAATTGCATTACTTGTGGTTCCTGAAATCGTCGCGTTTATGGTTCCAAGTACCGTTAAGTCACCTGAAATATTTCCTGAACCTGATACCGATAGGGAGCCCGAAATTAATGGATCAAATATATTCATCGAATAATAATATTGTTATTAGATAAATACTTCGGAGTCCACATTATTAATTTATTACACTCACTAATTTTAATTTGGGGGTGTTTTTAAGAAATAGAATGTCTTTTATAATTTAAATTTTTGTGTATCCCAACTTCTCCCAAAATTTTTGAGATTTAATATTCCACTCATCAGTATATAGTTTTATGGAATTTAAATTATTGGTTTCCTTCATATCCCACATGGTTTCTTGAATGAACCATGCGGAATCACCATCATGTCTTTTTTTAGACACAAATGCGTTGTATAAATAATCCATATCATACCAAACATGACCTATTGGTAAATCAATATCCAAGAGTAAATACAATGTTTGATTTTGATTTAAACGAAGTTCACAATCACCTAAATCCCACATTTCATCCCAACTAATTTCTGAATTAAAACTATCAATTGATTGTTGAATCAATTCTGAATTTTTTAAAAAATACTCTTTGGTGATTTTAAGTATTGACGTTTCGGGTCTTTGTGGAAATAATCGTTTGGATTCAAGATTATGGATATAATAAATGTTAAAATTAATTGAACTCATCTTTACTACAAAATTTTACCTTCATATTCAGTTGTCCTTCCAATTGATATGAAAGCATGTTCAACATAATGAGGACATTTTAAAACAAAATCAATTGTATTAACTACATCTATATAATTTAATTTATTTTTATTACCATAATCCACATGGTTTTCTAATGTCCCAATAAATAAATTTACAATTTTTACTTTTTTATTTTTATGTTTTTGCAAAACATTTTGTATGGATTTTTTAAATGATTTTTTACTTTCAAAATATTCATGATTTGTAATTATATCATCATTATATAATGTAGATAAATTTAATATATTAATTATGATTTTATTTTCATATTTCCATTTTTCAAATAATCTTTCAAATAATTTTTGTTGATATATTGGATGGAATGTATTATTTATAAACACATCAAATTCTGTTATTGATTGGACAAACTCGTCAACACGAGTTATATCATATCCGTTAGATCTTGAAAATCCAAAAGATTTTATATTTTTAAAAATACTCTCTCCAATACCCTTAGTATGACCACTTATAGCTATTTTCATATTAAGTTATTACTTTTTATATTATAATTATATAAAAACAATATAATTGAATATCGTATTCCCCTTTCGATTTTAGTAACTTCGTGTTCCGTTGTATTTTTAAAAGAGTATATTAACCCAGGGATTTTTGGTACAACAATTTTGGGATTATATAATATAAAATCGCCACCATCATAATCATCATTTAAACACACGCCTACATTTAATACTTGTTTAGGATAGTAAACATCTTTGTGTTTTTCAAATTCATTTCCTTCTAAATATTTGTGGAGATGCAACACCTCAAATGGTTTATTTATTTTAATATCCTTTTCTATCAATAGATATTCCTCTATTCTTTTAAAAATCCATTCTACTTTTTCGTTTTTATATATGTTATAATATGTGTATGTTATATTTTCACGAGGTCTTTCCACATTTTTAGAATTAACATCTCTTTTAATACCTTCTAATTCTAAAGATAAATTTATTATGGATGTACATTCTTCTTTTGTAAACTTAATCATATTATATCAGATTTTGTTTTTTTGAAATAAATTCTTGTAGATTGTGCCAACATTGTTTTGAGGGAATAAATGAATTAACTTCATTAACAAAGTCGAAATAATCGGGGTGAGTAACATCCCAAACCTTTTCCGTTTCATACTCTTCATTACTGAATGTACCCCAATTATTAATTTTCCCATAAAAAACATTAACTTTTTTTCCGAAAATTGACAACATCAAATCATAAAACATTTTCATTTCTTTATAATTTTTTTGTTGAACCACAAATGAAGTTTTTATATTCTTCAAACTTTTTATGGTGTTTATGAACTTGAGATTTTCGATTAATTGGTCCCAATCTCCACCAACTCTGACTTCATTTTCATATGTATGTTTAGTTGCAGCATCAATACTGATTTCACAACTTTTTATATATTTGTGGACTTTAGACATCGATTCCCACATTTTTGCATCCCATTTTGTAGCATTAGTGTGGAGATGTATGTGGGATAAACTCGGCCACCTATTCGAATCAAAATTTCTGAGAAAATCTCTAAATCCAACAGAAACAAACGGGTCTCCTGTACCAGTGATATATAATCTTTTTGTAGTTTGTCCATATTGAGTTTCAATCTCTTCGATAGTTTTTTTAACTCTATCTATTCCTTTTGAATTTTCAACTATCAAGTTAACACGACAGGATGGACATTTTAGATTACAAGTTCTATCAAACGAAAATTGTATTGTGGCTGGTGGAGTTACGATTCCCTTTTTGAATGACTCAATATTTGATTCCAAGTCCTTAGGTAATCTATTTTTGTGATATAATACGCTTGTGTTTCCAATTTCACCAAAGTTTTCGAGTTGATGTAAATAAGGACATTGGGATTTATCACAGTGTCTAAAGGAACCATCTATGACAGATTCTCGTATTTCGTTTGCTTCAGATGACTCCCATGCATCTTTTGGAGATGTGTGTCGTGGTAAATACTTTTTCAACCAAGATGCACAACATAGAAATCTATCCTTTTCATGAATTTCAAGTCCCGCAAAAGGTACTCCACAAACATAATCGTTCAAATCCACTTTTTTCATATTTCAAATTGTTATATTAACTTTGATATTCCGATATCTCTCTCTCGTAGGTAAAATAAACCAGTATATCTAGTTCCTTTTGTTATTGGTTTTACTTCATGAAATTCTGTGGATTTGTAGTGATAGACATCACCCACATCTGCAAGAAATACTTTGTCATTTAACAAAAACTCCCCACCTTCATATTCATCGTTCAGTTTCAAATTTATATTGTAAAGAAAATCTCGATTGAATGTAGTTTCGGCTCTATCGGTATGTCTTGGAAAGTAGTCCCCCTCAATATACTTTAATACCGCTAAATTTACAGTTAAAATAGATAAACCAAGTATCTCTTTTGCATACTTCATTATTTTGTCAGAAATAAATTCATCTGGTTTGAAAATGAATATTTGATATGAAACTCCGTTGATTTTTTTTTCCCATTGATTTTCATTCTCAGAAAATGAAATAATTTCATTACATTCATTTTTTGTAAATAAATTTTTTCTCATCTGTGTCTATAAATTTTTTATGATTAAATCAATTTAGAATTAACCTTATACTGCCTCAACTTATGTTTAGTATTTAAAATATCATAATCTAATTTGATTTGTTTATTTTTCAAACCATCACCATAATATATTGATTCATATGTATCTAACGGTATATTAAAGTTATTTGATAATTTTTTTAAATATGTATTTTCCAAAATAAGTTGATCCATTATAGGACTGATATCTGTGTCCAACTCATATACATATTTTACATTATCCGAACTCCCATTGTATAGATTGGATAATGATTCCGCAAGTTCCTTAATGTTTTCCCTACCTAAAAAAATAACATTATTGAATTTTGGAATTAGGTCACAATAAAACTCATAACATTTATCAAAGTAAGATTGTGGGAGATTTCCTAATTTTACTGATACATTATCTATTTGATGAAACATTGTTTTTACAACAACATTTTCATGTTTATAATTTTTCCATTGTGCACCCCAAGGGGAATATGGTTCATATATTATTTTTAAATTATAACTATTAGATATCGATTTTTGTAAAGATGTGGAACCACATCTAGGACTAGATATAATTAATATGTTCATATGTAATTTATAAAATTTTTTTATTTATTATATCTTCTATATATTCGGCAAATTGTTTATGACCTTTAAAAGAAAAATGAAAATCAATAAATTCACCATTAGTTGCGTTGTGTATGGTTTCAAAACCATCATATATTTTGGGCATATCCCATATTATACAATCTTTAACTTTAGTATTATTTACTAATATTTTTTTTAAAAAATCAAATCTATCATTATTCCTTTTTTCATATAATTTTTTGGGTGAAAAATAATATTGGAAATTTATAAGAGTTTCTATTTCTTCTCTTGAAAACTGGTTTTCTAATTTAAGTTTTTTCCATCCCTCAGTAATTTCATCACATGATAATGTAGATACCCAATCAAAATCGTTTGGAATTGATAATCTATTATGGTATGTTTTTTCTATAATAATGATATCATTTTCTTTTATGGAATCAAAATTTTTTATAATCGAATCAAATATTTGTTCATTACAAAATGCATTTTTTCCATAATTACTAACATTCATTCCTAATCTTTTTGCCAAGTGATTGGGCCAAATATCATCATCTTCTTTTTTATACTTATAATATCCTGTAAAAGAACAATTCTCCACACACCCATGACCAAATGTAAAACTATCTCCAAATGTATGTAGTGTATTCATTACTATATTAAAGATTTAGTTAATCCGAAATCATCGATTGATAACCAAAAAACCATACTGTATCGTATACCTTCTTTAATTTTATTTGCACAATGATCTAAAGATGAATCAAACATTATAGTATTTCCAATTTCTTTTGATGTGATTATAGTTTCGTCATTATGAAAAATGCATAATTCACCACCATTGTACTCAGTTTCATTTGAAAGTTGTATTATTAAAGTTTTATATCTATCTAAACGGTATAAACCCGTATCATTATGTCTTTTATACTCTTGTCTTTTATCATATTTCAAAATTATAAAATATTCAGGTAAAGTTTTTATTCCAAATTCTTTAACTTTTTCTAATATCATAGTTGATAGATTGGAATCCATTTGTATTTTTACTTGAGTTGAGGTTCTATAATTCGATACCTCTGCAATTCCGTTCTCCGCAATTACAGCACTTCGTTCGAATAACGTATCTTTAGATAGTGATTTAAAATAGTTACACTCATCTTCAGTAAATAATTTTTTTTGAATAATATTTTCCATTTTATATTATTTTTTCTATAATTTTTAATCCTTCACTCCCCTCTAAAAAATATTTAGATTGGAATAAATCAATTGATATATTGTTCTTTTGTAAAATGTAAGATAACGCGACACCTTCTCCATTTCCTATACCCGGATAATAGTATGTTTTTTTGATAATACTCTGATATTCAAAAATTGGTTTTAGTCTTTCTAAATCATATATAACATCGGACACATTATCAACATACGGAAAATAATGTAAGTATTCAATCATTAATGGTAATTTATTATACTCGTATCCGATTTTTTTGAAATGAGTTATTAATGGTTCAAAGTATTCTAAATTTGTGTCTGAAAAGTATTTACCCTCAGGCCAATTACCATAATATAAAACTTCATTTGTTGGTTTAAAGTTTTGAACCAATTCGTCTGATATAAAATCAAGACAATCCGCATCTATATACATTACGGATTCTTTTAACTCTTCAACTAATCTAAGTGGAAATAATAATTTGTCTATGTATGAAAAAACCTTATTGGGGTATTTGTAGGTTTTTAAATTTGGGAAGGAGTGTGGGTCATCTGTTAATATTCTAATATCCCATCCGTTTTGTATAAACTTTGGTAAGTGAGGTTTTACTTTATATCGATATTTTTCACCAACCGCAACTATTGTTAATATCATACATATACTACAGTAATTTCTTTAAATCAAACCGGTCATTTCTTCCATAGTTACTAAGTAATTCTTCACCACATTTGATAAGTCTGGTTGATTTACCCGTATCTTTATCCATGTTTGATTTTTTTTCGTTTAATCCACTATTAACAAATAAATAAGGATTAGTATATATCCAATGAAATCCATTAATTAATCTTACATATAGATTAGTGTCCGTTGGGAAATTATTTGAATATTGAAATAAGTCACGAATATGAATTTGTAAATCATATTCCAATGAATCTATTTCATTTTGGGAAATGGGATATACACCAGTTTCACCCTCCCACTCACTAAAAATCAGTGTATCTGCAGGAATATCTTTTACTGCAAATACACCAACCCCAGCAATTCTACTCGGTTTTAATTTAACAAAAACATTATTTTTAATGTAACTAAAAGGACTCATTACAAATGTTTAGATTTAAAAAAATCAAAAAATTTACCTATTACCAGGTTCACTCTTGTTTTTTCAATATCTGACAAATTTGAAGTTGGTCTATTTTTAACTTCACTTAATGATTTTTTCTTGTATAGTTGGGGGTGTTTTGTAATATCCATGATTTAATAATATTTAGTTTTATTTATAACAATTCAAATATTGCTTGCCGTTTAAAGGTTCTATTTAATAATTCATTATCTCCAAGACCTGAGACTATAAAATCCTCTACAATAAAATTATGATCACTTTCAAAAGTAAGATTACCATCAATTTCTAAATTGTAAAAATTGTCAATATACATCATATCTAATATAACTCCACTAGCCTCAGAAATTGGTTTCCATTCACCATTATCATAGTATGGATGTAGTCTATCTGAAATCATTTCTTTATATTTTACCACCCCCATAAATGAATCCGTAGGATGTGTCAAATGTTCTGTTACAATTCCCTTAACATATTCTCCTTTTCTATAACTCAATACTTCGTCACCATATACTATTTCCCCAATTTTTTTAAGAGACCCATCCCACATTTTAACTGGTGTCTCATATGTGAAACAACTAACTACAGGTTGTCTATTGTGTACCAACACATCATTAGCATAATAGTTATGATGATTTTCAACTTCAGATAAGTTATAAACGGTGTATTCACCTTCTAGTACTTCGATATTAGTAAGAACTTGTGTTTCATTATGTAATTTAATCACATCACCAATCTCAATTTTTTTAACAGGTGTCTCTAAACTATATAATGTATTTGATAATTCATCAGAAAAAGATGACCATCCTTTATCAATTACATATATTGGGTGGTCCATTGTAGCAATTAACTCTTTACCACTTTCAAATTTATATTTAACAACCTTATCTACTTTTTTTGAGAAAATATTAAGAACGTTTGACGATTTAGATTCATTGGTTTTAAAATCAAAAGATAAAACCCTATCACCAACTTTAACATCTTCAATATTCACATATGTTCCATCTTCCATTAAGATTGGTGTACCTTCCACAAAACAAGGTGCGTTGTGTGTAACTAAACTATTGAATGCGGTAGAACCGTTTATAATATAAGTGTCGGTATCTTCAACATCGAGTTCAATGAAAGTTAATTCATTTTCAGTTGAAACATAAAAATTAACATCATCTACTTTAACTAATTCCCCATTTATGTCATAAAGATAATCGGTATCTGCTTTCACACTTGCAACCGCCTTAAAACTGGTTTTATTAGTTAAACTATCATAAATTAAATATCCTTTATCAGTTCCGGCAAATAAAGAATCATTATCCACAACCATTTCAATCATTGAGTGGTATTTCAAATTTTTAGTACCCTTAAATACCACAACTGAAGAAGTTACATAAGACCCACTTGGAAATTGGTCACCGTCATAAGTACTATTCCATGAAAATAAATCCGAATCACCTTGTAATGAACTACTGATGTAGTAGGATTTTACCGATTCACCAACTTGGATGTCCGATATTTCTTTCCAAGTATCATCTTCCATAAGAACCTCATGTGATGATAAAATACCACCCGAATCCGCTTTAAACATATTTGTTACGAATTCGTAAAAATGATAATCTTTTAACTTATTAGTTTCATCATCTAAATTTATTGAAGATGGAATATCAAGAATTGCACTCTTTTTAAAACTTGCCAATTCAACAAAATCTAAATCAGGACCATATACAACACCAATAAATCTAACCGAAGTAATGTGATTGTTAGCATCTACACTTGAAGGATGGAAATGATATTGTTCAATTAATTTATCTTCTCCTGAATTCTGACTTAAGAAACTATTCCAATTTTCTTCAACACTACCACTTACGGTACTCATTTTGAAAAAATCAATAGGATTGAAATGTTCGTCAACATCCTTAATTGTGGCATCAGGTATGTTGGGAGAGTTTAATTCACGAGTTAGTGTATCGAATTCACCAAGAGATGATGAATGATAATATGCAACACAGTAATCTGTTATAGAATTTTGTGTAAATAAGTTATAAACATTTAATCTATTTTTACAATATTCACTATCAAATAATGCAGATTCGTCATATGCAATTCTTAACACAAATTTGTCATCCCCGTCCTCAATAGTGGTTGGGTATATTGTATTAAGGTTTTCATCGTGTAAATTCACAGTGGTAATAAATTCACAATTTTCACTTATGTAATTTGTTATGTGTGTAACTATTTGTGAATGAATTACGGGTTTATAAATAATATCAAGTTGAGTTAAATTATTTGTTTGTAAAATATTTACAAACTCTGTTAAATTGAAATTAGATAATTCGTTTTCAACAATACCAGTATCGGTATTTAATTCCAATAATCTTAAATTACCACTTGAATCTTTGACAAAATCTGCGGAAAATAGTGTTCCTTTCATGATATTTTTTTATATATAAATACTTATTTTTTATCTTTTAAACCAAATTTTATCCAACGATACCATATTCGTTCATGAAGATAGTATTGAATTGGTTTATAGATAAGTTCAACAACACCAAATGCCACCCCAACCTCTATGGATCCTCCAACCCACCATACCACAAGAAACCCAATTAGGGAACTTATAATACGGTATGAGATTGTTTTGGCGATGTGTCTTTTACGTTCTACTTTCATATCATTTTATTTAATCTTACTTTATATTTTTCAGATAGAATATACTTTTCAATCACTCCTTTATCTGGTGGAATTTCTAAATAATCAAAAATTTCATTAATTATTTCCATATTTTTATAGATAAAGATATCTTCGTAATAATATATTTTAAACTGATATTTTGACCCAAAATAATTCATCATGTTTTTAATATTTAATAAATTCTTTTGAGTGAATTCTAATAACGTTTGGGGAATCTTTTTTATTTCGTAAAACTTTTTTCTGTGCCAAACAAAATTGTTATTTAAATAAGCATGATATGCCATACTTTCAAGTTGTAATTTCTCATCTCTTCTATCTATTAAAATGATTTTATCAAAAGTGTTATATAACCAATCGTTAAATTCTACGTTTTCAATCATATCAACATTTACAAGCTCACCATCAATTATGGTAAACCTTTCGGATCCTTGTCCAATTAATGTTTTAATAAAAACATTTTCCTTTTTATTTAGTTCTAAAAAAACATCATTTACTTCATCTAATGTTTTTAATTTATGGAAAGGTTCGTTTGATGAATAATAAAATTTGGGTAGATGTTCATCAATACAATTAAAAAGAGAACTAGAACCACACCTACCTGAAGATATTATACAAATTTTCATTAACCATTGTTTTTATCATTAATAACAACACCATCAGGTGTCATGTGACCAATTCTTATTGCAGTACCACTTATTTTTGCAACATCCCACGGTGGATGATGGTATACAACTTCATAACCAACATCTCTACCATAGTTAAAACTTTCAATATCAGGAATGATACTTACTAAAATTCTATCTATATTTTCTTGAAAGAATGGTTCTTCCATCAAATCCATCATAACTCTATGAGCCGATTTTGGATTATTTTCATCTTCAGAAACATCTCTAATTGCAACCCAAACATTTTTACCTTTTTCTAATTGTTGATTAATGAGCCATTCGTGACCCTTGTGCCAATTTTGCCACCTTCCCACATACATTGCATATTTTTTACTCATAATGTTATACTATTTAATATTTTATTTAATGATTCTTCAACGGTTTCTGTGGTGGTATCAATATCTATAAAGTTTTCTGTCGGGGGTTCATAATTAGATACATGGAAACTTTCCCTACCTCGAATCTCACTAGTGTGTACATAAACTTCTGTAACATCTGCTAGTTTTTTAAATGAGTCTCTTTGGTCCTTATATGGTGATACTAGTGATACCAAAACAGTATAACCTTTCATATGGAGGAAAAGTGCAATGTCTTGAGCCCTCTCAATATTTCTTCTTCTCCCTGTTTCGGAATAGTCTTTGTTTTGGAAAATATCTCTTAAATCATCCCCATCAATGTGTACCATCCATGTTGGTGAAAGAGTTTTTATTAATTCTAAGGCAATGGTTGTTTTACCCGCACCCGGCTGTCCCGTAAACCAATATATCATACTAAATAATATATAAAATTTATCTTAGAAATTAAATTCTAAATCGGGAAAATTACCTATTAATGGTTATATATGAATGGATCTCGTTTTCTTAACTCTTCTAATTTCATTTTAAAACGTTTTTTACGTTTATAGTCACCTATCTTTTCTTTAATCCAATTAAAAATGTTTTTCATAGTTCTATTTATATATTAAATAATTACCCATAACCATATAATCCATTTCAGTATTATAAAATGTTTCAATTGCATCTTGTGGTGTTAATACCATAGTTTTGTCTTTTATATTAAATGATGTGTTGAGTAATATAGGGTATCCACTTAATTTTTCAAACTCTAACAATAAATTATAAATTGAAGTGTTTTTATATACCGTTTGAATTCTGGCAGTACCATCGACATGTGTTATGGAGGGTAATTTATCAATATATTCAGTTTTAACCTTAACAATTTGATTCATAAATGGTACATCATCATGAACATGAAAATATTGATGTTGTTTTTCTTTTATCACCATAGGTGCAAAAGGTCTAAATCCTTCCCTTTTTTTAATAACCTTGTTTATTTTATCTTTCATTTCTGGTATTGTTGGGTCTGCCAATATCGATCTATTACCTAATGCTCTTGCACCAAATTCAATATGTCCTCTGTACCAACCAATAACTTTACCCATTCTTAATTTTTCTGCTACTTTTTTAAGTAACATTTCTTCAGATTTATATTTAAAATATTTTAAGTTTTTAGTGTTTTTAACAAAATCATCAAGGTGATAACTCGGACCTAAAAATGGGTTCTTAGGTATTCTATCTTTTAATTTATTATTTTTAACCATGTAGTGAATACAGGCACCAACAGAGGAACCCGCATCAGATGGTGCTAATGGTATCCATAGGTTATTAAAGTGGGTATTCGATATTATTTTACCGTTAGCGGTACCATTATATGCGCAACCACCAGATAAACATAAGTTACTATTTTCATCAATCAATGAAACCGATTTTATCACATCAAATAATATTTCTTCATACCTTTTTTGAACTGCAGCTGCAAGATTTTTATGGTCTTCTGTTATTTCACTATCAGGTACTCTCGGATCAATTTTTAATAATTCTAATAGTTTGTAATTAAACATTTCTGTTGTTGATTTATCCCAACAAAACACATCCATATTACATTTTAAACTATTGTTATCATATTTAATTAATTTTCTAACATTTTCAATGTATTTTTCCGAATCACCATATGGGGCCAACCCCATTACCTTATATTCCCCTTCATTTGGTTTGAAACCTAAAAATGATGTTAATGTAGAATAAAATAACCCTAACGAATGTGGATATTCGGCCATGGTTATGTAATCGATACCACCATCGTCCGCAATCCCCATTGACAAAGTGTCAACTTCACCAACACCATCTATTGATAGACATACAGCGTTCTTGAAATTTGAACTGAAAAAAGAATAATATTGATGGGATTCGTGATGTGTTGAATAAAAAATATTATCGGAATATTTCTTTAATTCCTTTTTTAAATCCCAAGTATTTTTTTTTATTTTATATAATGATGATATTGAATATAAAGGATTTTTTAATATTTGTGACTTAATATTATTAATAACTCTTGTTAGTTTTAAGTCTGGACTCTCATAAAAACATATCATTTCAATCTCATCTCTCTCAATTTTATAATTCTTGATGATATAATTGAGTGCCCGATTTGGGAATGAACTATCATGTTTAATACCCGTGAATTTCTCTTCTTCACACGCAAAAACAATTTGTCCATTTTTAAATAAACAGACAGAGGAATCGTGATAATATGACGATATTCCAATAATAAATCGATTTTTATTCATTTAAGTTTATATTTTTAAGTCAAATATTAAAATAAAAATCGTATTAAATTTATTATTTATTAAATGGTATCAACCGCATGTATTTCGAAGTAATGATATTTTTCACCACCATTTTCGAAAACAACCACATCTCTATCAAAACTCAATTCATCTAATGACAAATTCTCTATGATATGTTGTAACACCAATTCTTTAGTTTCAAATGAAATGTCTAATGATACCATTTCAGATGGGCCAGATTCCTTTCGATTTAAAGCACTAATTTTGTATCTCATAATTTTTTTTTACTATAAATATCTTCATTTATTTTTTAATTTAATTCCATTAAAATTTTAGATTAAATTATTGGTTAGGTATTTTAAAATATATTTTGACAATTCTTCATTTCCCTTTTCAGAAAAATGATTATCATTAAGATAACCATTAGTTTCTCTGGTTATATTTTCAAAAATGGGGTTAATAAAATTTATTGTTTTTGATTTAAAATCTTTAATATATGACCATTGTAGGATTTTTTTCCCTTTTGATATTTGATCAATTAATTTTGACCAATTTAAAACTTCTTCAACATATTTTTTAGACATTCTATTCACCATTATTTCATTTGCAGTTTTTAGTGAAATATCAGTTTGATTTAAAATACCTAAATGATTTGGTACAATTCTGACCCACGAATCTAAAGTATTTACAACACGGAATCTTTCTACTTTAGACCAATTAATTACAACCAAATCATCATCTTTAATTTTATCAAAATTATCACAAAATGATTCTAAAATTGAATAATTATCATTTCCCTGAATTGCAAAATTATATACTTCACAAGAATAATATTCTGATAAAAAATTTAAATACCCTTTAGGTTTATACCCCTTCCAAGATATATATTCTTTAACATGTAAAGCTTTTTCATCTTCAAACCCATTTGTAAAACTATCACCAAATGCAAATATTCTCATAACTCATCAATAATTTTAAATATATTATCACAATTAATCTCATTTGTTTTTATTCACTAACAAATTTTTCTACTCTATTGTAGATTTTTTCAAAATCATTATGGTTTATAGATATATGATACATAGATTTTTTCTCAATTATATCAACATCGGGGTTTTCTAAAAAAGTACAGTAAGATTTACCATTGGTTAAAACATATTGATGCAATAAAAATTGTTCAATGAGTGTTGCCGGCATAGACTCAATAATATGAATTGGTACTTTACTAAGTAAATCACCATAACAAATTTTCGGTAACATAACATCATTAATCATGACCGCAGAAAAATTTGGGTATCTCCTCCAATCAATTCCATTAACAAACCAATCATCGTAATATTTGGACAATGTTTCATTAAAAGGCTTTATGTAGGATTCATTAAAATAATTAAATGATTTGGGATTAAACCATGTTGTATAATCGGACTCATAATATGCATATGTAACGTCACAATCCCCAACCAACTTTTCATTCAACACCGTGTCAAAATCAAACATTATAAATGGTAAATCTTGTGATAACATGGTATATATCTTTGGTAATGCATAATTAATTATATTATTATCCTGTAGTTTATTCAATATAATCACTTCATCGAATAAAAGTCCATTTTCTCTAAATAATTTTGCAGTATCAAAGTCAGTATAAAAATATGTTTTATAATACCTACTTATTGTCTGAACCGATAGTCTAGCTAATTTAAAAAATGAATCATTTAAAGGTTTGTAATGAATATTCTTACCTTTATAATTCTTCACGGGTTTGTAACAAAATACCGCCCTCATATTATCTCTTTTTTGTTTATCAATTCAAAATCTTCATTTCTTATGATATCTAGTTGTTTTGTGATAGATTTAAATTTTTTATACTCGATATCATTATGTGAGTTTGATATACTAAATTCATAAACAGTATTTAATTTATTTATTATATCTTTTTGTATCGATTCATCAACACCGATATAATTTATAACATTTTTAAATTCATCAATCTTATTTAAAAATAATTTTTTCTCATTGTCAGGTAATATAGTACATGAATAGTAAGACGGTTCCGTAATAGGACTAAACTCAATTAATGCACGCCCTTCTTCATTCATGGATTTACTCAATAGATTATTTGTAAAAAGATACGTAATTAAATCAAAAAGGTGTAGATAATTTAAAGAACCGTATGTTACAATATATCCATAATTCGTATATTTAATTCCTCGATTAAAAAAATCTTTAACATTTGATTTAAAGAGTTCGGTATTAAAACCCTTTCTCACATATTCACCTATTTTACCAATACCATCCACACTTATAAAAAGTTCGAGGTTAGGGAATTTTTCCCAATAATCAAATATGTGTTTCCCTTTATAAATTAACTTTGAAAAGTTAGTACTGTACCTTATTATCACATTTGTCTTCCCTAATTCAATTAGACGGTCTAATATTTCGTAGTGTTCCGGCATTATTAAAGGTTCTCCACCAGCGAAATAAATTTCTTCAACGTGTTCAAAATGTGGAGATAACGTCTCCATAAAATTAGTTTTATCATCGATACTAATTACTGGTTTTACATTACTCAAATCTCGACCCATTGCAATAGAATCATTATACCATGAAGAACTTAATTCGTGACCGCAACTCCTACATTTAAAATTACAAAAGTTTGATATTCTAATATCCCACATTTTTAATTTCATACTATCTAGTCCACCATCTTCTTTAGTTGTCTCAACAACTTCAAATGAATTATTGAAATTACTATTGAATCTTTTTCTATAACCAAATGTTTGACCTGATTCTACAATATAACATCTTTCACATTGTGAAACTTTTTCACCCTTCAACATCTTTAATCGAGTTTCTTTCATTGTAGGGTTATTTAGAATATCTTCAAAATTTTCATTATTCAAGTTACCAACGGGTTCTCTTGAATTCCATAAACAACACGGATATATGTTACCATTAGGCCACGCATGTACTGAGACCCATGGCGCCATACAAAATACTTTAGATTCGGCTAGTAATTCTTTCTTATTC
>B570J29032_109959066_pt1 | contig 17836 bp, 17 predicted proteins | sample LakMenEpi16Nov12_FD_29032 | JGI IMG/M metagenome (IMG submission 29032) | reverse complement strand
TTTTTATTATCCAATATTTCCATATCTTGTTTACAAGTGGTTCCATCATATAATTTATAAAAAGCAGTACCAGATCTTAATGGCGCATCCGGTGTCAAATAAATCACACCTGCCCAATTATTAAATCCGTCAATATGTATCCAAGACCGGTCTCTTGATGTCGTGTATTGAAATGAACCGTTGTAAATTTTAGCTGCGTCTGAACCGTCTTCTTTTGGCATTGGAAATTCTGTTATTTTTCCACCAAATGGTTCAACATATTTTTGTATTATAGCTTGTAAATATTTGTTGGCATAAGATTTTGTACGCTGACCTGGATAGTTACCTCTAACCGCAAATTCTTGAGTCAATATATAATTCCTGGTATCAATAGCGTTATTGTAAAAATTATCTATAATTATTAGTCCACATGATGGACTACGTGTTAGTATATCATTCAATACTAACTCTTTTTTAATAGGTTCTTTCTCTTCCATATTTAAATACAATATTCATTTTATATTTAAATAATTTTCAATTTATATAAATTATATAACAAACGAATAATACATTATGTATGTTTATTGTATCCCAATAATTCAAAATCCATACTATATTTTCTATTTACTATTTCCAATGTTTCATCATCAAAATATTCCATATGGTCATATACTTTTAAATTAAAATTTTCAAAATTAAACAATTGGTCTGCTGATGAATCTGATGCATATTCTTCTAATTTATAAATGATTATATCATTGGGTATATTGTTATTTTCATCAACTATAAATTTATATTGTGGTCCCGTGTTTCCCTGAGCTCCTGTGTTACCCTGAAAGCCTTGTGAACCCGTGTTTCCTTGAAAGACCTGGGCTCCTTGCGGGCACGGATTTGGCTGAGAACATTCATTACAATCATTGTTATCATCACAATTATCACAATCATTGCAGTTATCACAATTATCATCAGAACAATTATTATCACAAGTATTAGAATAAGTACCACAACAAAAATTAGAAACAGGCTGACTATTAATTGTTTCAACCGTTAAATTAGTTACTATCAAATTTTCTGTAGTAATGGTGCTCATAATTATTATAAATATATATTTTTAAATAATTATGTTTTGCTATACTTATTAAAAAACTATTTTATTTTCTAAGGTACAGGAAAAGGTCTTTGATATTTTGGTATTGCTTGTGGAATAGGCATAATTACAGGTGCTGACTTAAAAACATTAGCACTTTGTAAGCACTTTAATTCAGGTGTTAAAGGCTTAGCGGGATTTACTAAATTGGTTGAATTAATTCCAAATAAAAAAGATTCAATGTCTGCTGGATTATAAGATAATGTAGACCACGGCATTTGACCCGGGTTTAAACCATTACCGGGTAATCTTGTATCGTAAGCGAAACCATTTGCACCATTTATATATAGTTGCCAAGATTCAGACCCAGTATTCTGTCTATTATCCAAACAAAAATTACCAGGTGTATTTTTATTTCGAGTAGAAGCCATTTATATAAATTTATATAAAATATTATAAAAATTATATTTAATTTACGCCAAAATGTGTTTTAACAAATTCAAATGAATGTGTTTTAAGTTCAACTAACAAATCATTATCAACCATTCCTAATTCAATTTGTTGACATATACATTTATGTGTGATATGAAACAAATGTTGACTAAATAAACTGATTAAAATTAGTTGTCTTAGAGATTCTTGTTTATCAGGGATGAGGTCATCATTATTAATGAATCCATTAATTAATGTTGTTTCCATTTCATTAATAATTTCTTTAAAACGTTCATTTATCATCATAATCTCATAAACATAGCTCATACCTTTATCGAGATTATCATCAGATAAATCTTCTGCACCAAATACAGAAAGTAATTCATCTCTATAAAGTTTATTACAAATATCTAAAACATCTTGATTAGAATAATCATATTCTTCATCTGAATTAGTTTCAGGATTTTTGACGTTTAATTTGTGTAATAGTTCTTTTTCAATGTCATTATATTTAACTTTAAAAACGGTATTGTACATAATAAAGTAATAAAATATGTTTTTAAGTAAGTGTATAATAAAAACATATTTAAGGCATAGCTTGTCCAGCTGTATGAGTTGTATAATAGTCACGGTCTCTTGTTAGTTCACGTGATGGTACACCTCCACGAATCCATCCCTCAGATGCAACCGATTCAATCATTTGATTAGGATTTTGTATATTTTGTTTGACTTCTGGTATCAAAGGAGTTGTATGATATTTTAGATGGCTCTTTTCGGTAAGACGGGTTACACTGCGCTTATTGGTAACAGCTTCACCTTGTTGAATTTGAGCTTCTAATAAAGGGTCAACCGAACCTCTTCCTAAATATGGGACAGTAGCGAAGGGACGACCAAATAAATCAATTCTGCTACGAGGGTGTGTTTGAATTCCACCAATTAATAGTTTAGAACTGTCGTCAATATTAGAGCCGCAAATGTCGGAACCCATGGTTCCAGAATAGTTTATACAAGGTTGTGTAGTGGCTAAAGTCCTGGCGTTTTTCATAGTGCAATCCTTGGAAAAATAATTTTGAAGTGTATAGTTACAGGATGCTACGTTTTGAATAGAATTTTGGTCTATACAACAGCCGTCGTTGCCAATCCTAGCCATATTATTGAATGTATAATCAGAGACGTAAGCCATTATAATATATTACTACAATAATATTTTTATTTAAATTAATTCATAAAAAAGTTTATAAAAAAGTTTCTAAATAAGTATATATCTATAATTATCTTTCACTCTCATCATAGCAGATTCTGGTGTTGATTCCTTACCAGAATACATGTCGCCGTAAAGGTACTGAGAAAATGACCCTTGGTCGTTTTCTACTCGTGTATTTGCTGTACTATAAAACCTCATCATCGAATTGTCCAAATCATAATTTCCTTTGAGATCCCCGTACAGTTGTTTGTTAGTATTTTTAATACCAGGGTTCAACATTTGTGACTGTTTTTTAACTGCACTGTCTATATCATCGTAAACATCAGGGTTAAAACTGGGTGCAGCTGCTAATCTGTTAGGACTGTCGGCTATATCAGTTAGCAATACATTACCAAATGGGTTTTTCTTAGTAGTTGGATGAAAATTGCTGCGTAATACAGTTTCTAAAGTAACGGGATTATAAGTTGTTTTAGAATCAGTAGTCATTTTATTAGAAAAGCCTTCTTGTGTTCCTACATTTTGTATAAGAGAGTTAACTAAAATCTGTTTTCTGAATTTATAAACTGTGAATAATATTGCTAATGTAATAGCACCGATAAAGATAATTTTAATATTTCTTGTTAACATAAATCCTAAAATCGTTAATAAAATAACAAGTCTACTAACAGCATTCATTTTGGATTCATTTGTCATTTTTTGATTTGGCCATAATTGTGTAATACTATCTTTATTGAATAATACTGATGGGTCATTTGTCCAAAACGGGGTTGTCATTATATATTATATAGAATTTTATAATTGAATGAATTATAAAATTTAGTTACCGATATATTTATATACGATTATTTTTTACCCTTCTTCTTTTTGTTAGGGGGTAGAGGAGGTTTTGCGCCTCTGGGTGTTTTTTCTACTTTTTCTCCTGTGCTAAATATTTTTATCAAGTCTTCTTCTGAATAAGCCGGAGCATCACTCATATTACAAAAAGCGGTTTTAGATTGTTCTTCTTTGGCCTTAGCATTAGCCTCTGCCTTCGAGCGCATTCTTTCCTTCATTTGCGCATGTTTCATATTTTTATTTAATTGAGCTTCCATTGCTCCCATATTTAGTTTTGAATTATTTCCTAAACCAGGAATACCCATTTGCGAAAACATTTTTTGCATGTTTTCCATTCCAGGCATATCCTTCATTTTATTTAATAAACCCATACCTTCTTCCATCAATTCAGATTCTTTGATTTCACCAGACTTAATTTTTTCATCTATTTTTGAACCAACGTTCTTTACCATGCTCATTAATTTGGTAGGATTTTTGAATAGTTTTTGAAACACATCGTTTGCATTACTATTATTATCCATATCTAAATTTAAATCCTTTGCAGTGTCCTCTGCTAATTCCATAGCTAATTTTCCTAATTTACCGTCCATCATAGATGTGATATGTTCATGTAGGTCTTGTGCGTTTGGAATATTAGGTGTTTCTGTAGTTGTGTCATTTGCACTGACATCAAACATATTGTGCATGTTTTCCAATGTTTCTTGCAATTTCGTTTTCAATTCGTCTTCATTAATAGCTTCAAATAATTTAGCCGTATCGCCTAATTCAGAACTGCTATGAACAGAGCCAATTACTGAAAATAAAATTAACTGCAAATATTTCCAAATGGTTATCCTGGTATTGTCACTAATATCACAAGACCATAATTGTTTAAATACGATTCCTGGTAAAAACTCAGTATTTATTTCTGAATCAGGAGAAAACATTTCAGGATCCTTGTATAAAATATTGAAAAATCTTTCAGGAAATACCTTTACACAGTGTTTAAAGACAAACAATAACTCCTTCTGTTTATTTTCTTCAATATCAGAAGACGGACGATTCCACCATTTAGCAATAATACCAGAATATTCCGGAAAAGTAATTAACATATCGGAAATAAAATCATTAATGATTTTGTAGAATTCTTCTGGAGGAGAAATATCTTCTTTTTGCGTTTTATCTGTCATTAATATAATTCAATTAAAAGAAATATTTAAGTTAAATTTATTGCAATTGATTTATTTATTATTTCTATATATTATATATAATGGACCTTAAAAACGGATTAAAACAATTTATAGTTGATAATGGTATTATCGGAACGATGGCAGGTGTTGCTATAGCGCTGTATACAAAAGATTTAATCTTATCATTTTCAGGAGACATAGTATTGCCATTAATGAATAAACTATTGCTAAAATTGAATATTAATGCACTAACTGCTATATTACCCCATAAAGTTAAATTTAATGTAGTATTATTTTTTCAAAATCTAATTAGTTGGTTTTTAGGTGTATTAATCACATATTTATTTATTCAATTTACAGTAAATTATTTATTTGGAATTACTCCTACAAACAAAGCTACAACTACAGCTACAGCTACAGATAAAACGACCGATAAAGATGTACCACCTAAGTCTTAAATTATATTTAGCACTAATATCAAGTTAAATATAATATTTTTTATTTTTATTGTGGAATCATAAGAGCTAATTTAGTTAAATTTTGAATATATTTCATAGTTTTAGCCTGATTGTCTGGAGTCATTTGTTTGACTGGGTTTCTTAAACGATCAATTGCCTCCATAATTTTATCCGCATTTTCATGACGCTCTAAATCACCTGCGTAATCTTTAACAACAAAAAAATTAATATCTCCTGATTCGATTTGTGTTTTATACGGATTAGCAACAAATTTTGTCCAAATTCGTACTAACAATTTAGGATTAGCTTTTCTGATGGCAATAAGAGAATTTTTTGCAGTTAAAATATCAACATCATCTGGAAATACACTATGAACATCATTAACAAACTCAGCGAAGTGTTCATTAAATACAGACAAAAGATTTGTGGCCATTTTAATTGTTAATTAAATTATATAAACATCTTTAAGTTTTTTTTAAAAAAAATATATTTATGTAATTAAAAACTATTATCCATGTTTTCAAAATCGAATATTTTGTCTAAATAATCGACGGTCTCCTTATATCCACCAATAAATTTTGAACCAGCGAATACCATAGGGAAAACCTTACAATCTATTCCTGATAATTCTTTTATAAAATATAAAAATGCTGCCTTGTCTTCTAAAATATAATCATCACAACTAACAACACTAAAGTTCAATTGAATGTTTGCTAAATGATTTTTTACCTTAATACAATTGGGACATCCGCTCTTACTATAAATAGTGAATTCATTTTGTCTTGGTTCAATAAAGTCCATATAAAATATTTATACTATTTAATTAAATATTTTACAAATACTATTACCTATAATTAATATTAGCAATATCCTGTTCTCTTTTTCTCTGTAATGCTTCAACGCTTGTTTCACCTTCCTTTAGTTTATCTGTTTTATATTCAGTTTCGTCTTGAGGCAGTTTCATAGACAAATTCATCGACTCATTTAAAGATACATAATTATGCATTTGTCTAACACCTCCTTCACCCTTGACACTTAGTTCCGTATCACTCTGGTCTAAAAAGCTAAAATGATCGGATACAATACCTCCTCCACCAAAACCACCAAAGGCGCCAAATCCGTCTTGAAATGTAACAGGTTCCATATTATTTTTGGTAGCCTGTTGAACTTGTTGTTGCTGTTGTGGTTTAAAATACTTATAAATATCATCTCCATAAATAACCTTATAGTCTTGTTTTAATAACAGAAGTGCTGGAACCTTTGTAACGTTTGTAGGCATGACAATTTTTTGTCCATTTTGTAGAACAATAAATGTGGTTCCATTATTATCCTTAACTCTTTTGTCGATGCAAATAAAATGAATATCTTTGGTATTTTGTGTTTTTGTAACTGTTTGTAATAATTTTTTAGATGGTTCACAATAATTGCTATAGTATAAAATACAGCTCATTTAAATAAAATAAGTTTTTTCATATATATTTTTAACTCATTATTTTTATATAAAATCTAATTTACCTAAATGTTTCTTACAAACTACAAAATACAAAATACAAAATACAAAATAATATGGAAACAAAAAATTGAATTTCATTAAATATAATATTAAATATACAACAATAATATAATATATAATGGCGTCAAAAATTACTGATTTTAAGGAGGAAGAGGGTGTTTTAACATTTACTATATACAATACAGATGTTAGTTATGTGAATGCATTAAGAAGAACTATATTATCTGATATTCCTATAGTAGTATTCAAAACAATACCTTATGAAGAAAATAAAGCAAACATTATGGTTAATACAAGTAGATTAAATAATGAAATTGTAAAACAACGATTAGGTTGCATACCTATTTGTGGTTCAGAATTACAGGAATCGCAACTAAAAAATTATTTATTAGAGGTGGACGTTGAAAATAAAACAGATACAAATTTAATAGTAACAACAAAGGATTTCAAAATTAAAAATTTAGTTACCGATAAGTATTTAGATGACAATACTGTGAAAAAAATATTTCCTCCTTATATTCCTCCTACAGGTAATGGTGAATATTATATTGATTTTCTAAGATTAAGACCAAATATAACAAAGGAATTGCCTGGAGAAAGAATTAATTTAACTTGTGAATTTTCCATGAGCGATGCTCGTTATGACAGTATGTTTAATGTAGTAGGTACTTGTGCATATGGTTGTACTCCAGATAGGGAAAAGATGGCTGAACAATTGGCTATTCGTAAACAAAAGTGGAAAGATGAAGGGAAAAATGAAGCAGAAATTAAATTTGAGGCTGCAAATTGGAACCTATTAGAAGGTCTAAGATACGTAAAGGCAAAAAGTTTCGATTTTATAATTCAATCTCTTGGTATTTATGAAAATACTGACATTATTATTAAGTCTTGTAATATAGTAATTAATAATTTAGAAAGTATCAAACGTTCATTAGATCAAGATGAAATGGAAATCAAGCCATCTATAAACACTATGGACAATAGTTATGATGTAATTCTGGTGAACAATGATTATACTATTGGTAATATTTTGAATTATGAGTTATATTCTGTATTTTATCAAGAATTAAAAGCATTAGACTATGTTGGATTTAAAAAAATGCATCCGCATGATAATGACAGTATTATTAGAGTGTCCGTATCAGATAAAACTAAAGGTGTTTCAGCAGTGAAAACAATGTTAACGGCATCAATTGAAGAAGCCATCAAAAAGTTAGAAAGCATTAAGGGTTGTTTTAATGGTTCTAGAAAGTAATAAAAAGTATTTCATACAATTTATATTATCAAAAATAAATAAAAATATAAACATTCTTTTTTATTTATTTATTTTGTAATTTATTTATTTTAATTACCACAAATTTAAGTGTGTCAATTCTGTTTTTATAGTATCTACCGCTCTTTTTCTCATGTTATAATTCAAGCAGTACATTAAAAGAGACGATGGTAATTCATTTACATATCTAATTACTACAGTATTCGTGACAAATAGATTATTTGGTTTCAAATCATTCATATATTGTTCGTGAATCTTAAACATGTGTGTTCTATATTGTTCTGGGAATTCCCTTAAGGGGTTTTCCTTTTTGATATAACAAGAAATATAATTTTTAAATAGAGTATTTGTAAATAAATGAACTTGTTCTCTAAATTTGGACATTTCGGATTTTAACTCAGGATAAAATTTTAAAAACTCAGGTAATTTTCCATTTTGTCTTAGGCATAAATATTGATATTGTAACTTTGATTGATTGCCTTTTAAATGTCGGACTTCTTCATATGATGGATTTCTAATTTTAGTTCTGTCACCAGTTTCCATATTTCTAACAACAACTCCTAAAATATTATATGGGGTATTTGGTGATGCAAATTTATCAATTAATTGAGTATAAGTAGAAAATTCATATTTTTCGGGGAATTTAACACCAGTTGTTCCCCATATTACATCTTGACTAACTATTCTCATATCATGTTCACAAACTCTAATATTATCGTCATGAACAATTTCATACACAGACACTAAATATAATTGTGGATTCTTAAAAGGTACAACAATTCTATTTTCAGGGTGTTGTAATACAAAACTATAACAAAATGATGGATTTAATGAATTCAAAAATAGATTATTTTCTTGACATGCTTCCATAAACATAGTATAAAATGTTTTTTTTCCTTGATTAAAAGCAACATCTGCTCCAACTGTATTACGAGTTGCAATTTGCCAACAACCAGTAGCTCCATAATTAGGATCAAAAAATACATTGATCATGGTTCCTTCAACAAATTCTTCAGCAACTATATTGTCAATTTTTAATGGATAATCGTTCATAAATGTTTCAACAGAGATAGATTTAGGTGGGGCAAAAGAAACAACACGTCCTTTTGATATTATAACTGAACGTAATAGACCATATGTAGGAACGATGTCTTTAGAAAGTAGTTCTTTGTTATATCTTACAATCGAATACGTCTCTGTTCCTTTAGTAACATATTCTTTAACTGAATAATATTTTTCATATTCTTTATTTACTTCATTTGTTTTGACTACGTCATTGAAACCCGCAATATAGCTTAAAGTATATTTCATTTGTTTATATTATTTGGTCAAATGCCTTTAAACCAATTCTATATATAATTTCTAAAAATCAATAATTAAATATATTAGGAATGTTGATAATATATTTTGAGAATTAATGATTTATAAAAAATTCTACATTAAATATAAGATGTCAGAACAAATAGATTTGAAGGCAAATAATAAAGACATAGTTAAACCAGATGTTGACTTTAAACCGGATGTTGATGTTATACCTGAATATATTCCAAATGCAGAAGATATAAAAAAAGTGGAAGAAGAAGAGGAAGAAGAGGAAGAAAAAGCAGAAATAAAAACACCGGAAATAATATTAAAATTAGGAGATGTTATTTTAATAACAGACCCAACAAATGAAATACTAAATAATAATGTGTTTTTAATCGAATATATTGATCCTTCTAAAATAAAGTTAATCAATAGTGAAACATATGAAAAAACTATAATACAAATATCATCAGATGGTATTATTGGCGATGGAAATATACAAGCAATAAAGGTCATTAGTAGTAATATTGAAGAAGGTTATGCCAGACAGAATGATTTATTACCAGGAACATGGATAAATATTTATTTTGGAGGAGAAATCCCAACCGTAATAACCGGTGAAATTACTAATTTGGAAGAAGATATGATTGAAGTTAGAACAACAGACGACGATACATTATTTATTAATTTTAAATATCAAGGTGTACCAGAGGATATACCAATTGAAACATTTGAAATTAGACCGGCAATAGTTAGAAAACAAGGAATAAATGGAGAACAAGAAGAACAAGGAATAAATGAAGAAGAAGAAATAAAAGAAGAAGAACAAGGAGATCAAGAAATAAATGAATTATCAGCTTTAGGGGAAGAAGATAAACAAAAAGCAGCTTTAAACTATAAATCAGAAGTAAAACAAAAATTACAAAAGATGATGTTTGACATGAGTGATATTGAATTTGGAGATATTGTGAAAGTAGAAGAATATGTAAACATCGATAAATCTAAATATCGCTACAATATTGAAACACAAGCAAATGATTTATTAGAGGAAATGGTTTCGAGTATTCCTAATGCAAAACGAACTAACAATGTATTAAACAATATTCATATAATGATTTCGCGATTTATTCAACTAAGACAAATATCATCAACATTTGATATAAACAAAAATATAACAGGTGTTATTAAAAGAACAGCAAATGATAAACCATTAGCAGAATATTTATCAGAATTTAAAAACACATTGTATTGGATATTATTAGTAGCTTCAAATGTAAAAAAGATTTATCCATCAGATAAAAAAGAATATAAAAGATATACAGATTATGAATTAATTAATGAAAATGTTCAAAATAGAGAATTGAACTCTTTATTTAGAAAATATAAAACCAATCAAAGCATTGAAGGTCAAAATAAGTATGCTAATTTGTATGCTGCATTAGACCCATATATGACACCATTTTATTCCATTAATCCAGAAGTCGTTAATAATGTATTTGCTTCTACGGATGGGATAATAATAGAAGGCACTGTCGAATCAAATGTAAACGCAGTTATAGATAATTTAGGTAGTCTGTATTCTACTATTGTTTCTAATTCTCAAATAGTAAATCGTCGTTTCGTAATACAAAGATATAACTTAGGGCAAGACATGTTATATTCCACAAATTTAAAGGCAAAAAATATGGTTGCTCACAGAGTTAAACTAACAAATAATGATCCAATTTCAATCAAATCGATTCTAACACTACCAGAACCAACTGTTCGTTTTTCCCAAATAAATCTTCCAGGTAGTAATTTGTTAGTTAAGGCAAATTTAAATTTGCATTTTTTAAATTATTGGGAATTGCTAAAACAAAAGACTGATATAACAAAAATAGTTATAGATGGTCTTGATAATGATATAGAATATGATGACGATAATTTTGTTGACAATATAAAACAATATATGTTAGATTTGACCGAATATGATAAACCGACCGAACTAACAAATCTTGATATTTACAAAATATTTTTACGAACCATAGTCCCAAAAACACGCGTATTGTTTAATCTTGTTAAAAAATATATAAAAGGTCGTTTATCATTAGTAGATGTTGTTAATTATTTAGAGCCATTCATGATTTATCCAATTGATTTAACGTATATGCAATATAGAGAAATAAATTCATTTATTTCTAACAAAATCAAAGAATACAACAGCATATATAAAGAATACAGTATAGCATTTTCAGGAATTAAGTATATTAAATCTGTTGCTGGACGCAATCAACAAAACAAAGGTAAATATATATATTCAAATGAATTATTTAATTTGTTAGATACTGGTTCAGACATGCAGCTAAAAATGCACATATTTAATGAATATGGACTCGACGAACCGGGGAAAATGGAATGTTCTGGGTCAGAATTGTTGAAAAAAATAACACTCGCAGATTATGGACAATTATATAATACCGCAGTTGCATTAACTAACATTCAACTTATGTATCCAGACAAACTAAACTCTGTTTTTGAAATGGATAAAAATGAATTAAAAGTACTAACAGAAAAGGACAAGGCAAATGATACATGTAGTGCGTATATAATAGCTAAAAAGTATTATTCAAAAGATGCTATGTTGGCAGACGATGGAAAGCCAATATATTTTGACAAAGAATATGATGCAACAAATTATGAAATAATCGAAGAAAAATATAAAACACAAAGAGACAATTTATCAAGCGAAGAGTTTATAATATTTTTAACGGATGAATTTGTTAACAAGCATAAAATGGATGAAAAACCTGCAGAACATATGGCAACAACATTAGTAAACCAAGCAAAACGAGTTAGAGAAGGAGACTATGCTATTTTGGTAAATGTGGTTGAAGGCAATTATCCACAATCATTCGAATACTATGTAAGAAAAGACGATACATGGGTATTAGATAAAGAATTACCTCCAGATGCGTTCATAAAAGACGATGATGTTTTATGTAATATGGATTACACATGCATGTACAATCCTTTGGAAAAAGGTGAAGACAAATGCGATTCAACTGAAGTTATAAAAGATACAATAGCGAGTAATGCCTTAAAACAGATTTTGGACCAATTTGATAAAAGCTATAATATTTCAAAGGATGAATTGAATAGTCGAATTAGAAGACAACTTGATTATTTCAGTAAATCATTTGACAAACTTCAACAGATAAAACGAACACAATTTTTCAAATATAATAATCAAAAATACGATTTAGGTTTAAAAATTGCAGATGAAGTAAAAGAAAGAATTGTATCGCCCTATGTCAGGTTACGTGACCTAATTATGGGGCAAAATGATTTTGTAAAAAAACAAACAGATATCATTAAATTTGTTTCGCTTTATTGTCGTGAAGGTGACCCAAGTATTCCAAATGTATATGATGGTGAAATGGAAAATGAATGGTGGATGTATTGTGTAGAAACAAATACACAATTATTACCAAAATTCGTCTATATTTTAGCGAATACATTTATAACTCGAAATAAAGATTATGATGATGTATTGAATGATTTAAAAAGACAGATTGGCAAACGAAGCGATAAAGGCGATACATGGGTCGATGAAAATAGTGGCGAGGTTATTTGTTATATAGATAATGACGTTTCCGAGGGATATAAAGATGGGTTTGCCGATAAAAGTAGGGATATAATTGAAAAAGATGTTGGAGAAGTTATATTAGAAAAACAGCAGCAAAAACAGGCAAAACGTTTAAGTCCAGAGGGTGAAATGGTTTCAAATGTTGTTAGTATTTTATCATCAAATATGGGAATAGATATCGAACAAAATAGAGATTTTATAATAAAGATAGTAACTGAATTAATTAGTGATACCCGAATTTTAGAAAAGGAACCTGCATATAAAAGGCGAGAGGATGATGCTGCGAAAAAGGGTAAAAAAATCCCATCATATATGACTGTTTATAGTTCAACAATAATGTATCTTACATTGGGTATGTATTTAATAGCAGTGCAAACAAGTATACCGTCAATAAAAACAAGAAAAACAGCACCAGGATGTGTGCGTTCATTTAACGGATTCCCATTTGAAGGAGAAGGAGACGATAGTGGATTAAATTATGTTGCTTGTGTTGCATTAAAAAGCAGAGACACAACAACTATTCCTTGGAATTCTTTGCCAAAGAATGAAGAAAAAATAGCAACAACATTAAAGGCATTTATTATTAGATATTTGATGCCATATGCAGAGGTCGAACAAAAGATAAAAGAAAAAACGGAATATTTATTAACGAATCCAGAGCAAGACATACCAGAAGAATATAGTTTGGGAAAATGGACAAATTTTTTACCGCCTTTAAAACAATTTCATATTAAGCATTTGGATAATATTACAAATGGGTTTACGGAAGAATTACAAAATGAATTACAAACGGGGAATCATAGGCAATTAGAAAAAATGTTAGTACTTGAATCTAAAATAATATCATATTCGCTTGCAATTCAAGAAGCAATTCAAAAATTGATAGAAAAGAAAGATTTATTATTAAGTTCGTCTGGAAAGCCTTTTATGGACAATGCTTGCTGTAACGAAAAAACTACTCAAATAACAACATTAGGATATTTTATAAATGAAGATGCAAGTATAGATAATTATAATCAAATAGTGAAAAAATTATCAGCATTGGTTAGAGACATCAAAATACTAACACAAGGGGCAATTATGTTATCTGAAGTTAATACGAAAAGAATATATCCAGAAGTTTCAAATGATTTTAGTGAAGAAACAATTTATCAAGCATTTATTGATTTATGTAATTTTCAATCATCTATTCCGTTAGCGGAAGATTTAGCGACAATATGCATAGATAAACCCGAATATTTAAAAAAATCCGATACTTTTCAAGAAAAAATTGCAAAATTAAAAAGAGATGGACGAAATTATACAAAAGAACAGTTTTTAAGATTGTTTCAATTAGTAAGTAGAAATAACATTATTCGTATGTCGATGAATAAAAAACCCGTCTCATGTGTAGATGATTTATCAAAAATTTTAAATGATTTAGATGTGGAAGAAAATGAAACTGTTCCAAAGGCTCTAACCCAAAAATTAGAAAAATTGGTAGAATCGTATGATGTAACAATGGAGACTGATACAGAAAATATGAGAACTTTGAAAAATTATTTGGTGAATTCTATTACTGCAATGCGAAAGAACATCATAAATTTTATTAAGTCAAAATCAAAGGCAAGTAATTTAGAATTAACAAATATAACTGCATTTTTAAATAATTTAAGTGTTTGGAGGTTTGACGAAAATAAAAGAAATGAAAATAATAAGATAACAGACGATGGAATGTATAATTATATCAATTTTTACAAAAATTTTATAAATTTATTTGCCGCTGTTTTTCCTTCAACAATCATTAATAAAAATCTACATACTATTACTATTGAACCGCACGGTTATTGGAAGCTTAGTGAGGATCATGAACGAGATATAATAGACATGGTAGAAACGTTTTATGAACCAATTAATAAGTTTTATGGTAATAATACAATCAATAATGTATTATATGAAATAAAAAATAAATGTCGGGGTATAAATTTGTTATCTTTAAACACCCCTGCACCAACAAATATTAAAATAGGAGATAAAATAATATATTCTGGATTTGAAAAAAGAACATTAACATTATTATATGAATATTATTTCCTGAGTATTTTAACTGAATATGTTAGTTTAACTAACAATAAAGCTATGATTCAAAAAACTTTTGTAAATGATGAAGACATATATAGCCGCAATTATATAATGGATCAAGAATTAAAATTATCAGAGGATGAACAGGAATATTTAGAAGGAGATATTAGTAAAATGAAGCAAGATGTCGCAAAATTATTGGTTGCTTATTTAACTATAATGATGAAGTCGAAGAAGACTATAAATACATCGTATGATGATATAGAAGATGCCGTATTCAAATTAAAAGAGGCAGAAAAATATTCATTTACAGATAGATTAAAAGATATGACAGAGGAAGAAAGAGTAGTAGATACAATTTTAAAAAATTATAAATTAGGACCTCTTTATAGCATTGGAACATCAAAAGGAATTAAGACATATGACCCAGATATTTTTGAACACGATAAATTTGTAGCAAATCAGGTTTCTGAATTACAGAAAAAATTAAATAAAAGGGGTGTAACAGATGATGATATGGATATGGAAATGAATGATGCAATCGATGAAATGAATACAGATAGAGACATTGAAAATGATTTAGCTAAAGATTTTAATAATACAGATGATTATGATGACGGCGATCCATGGGGAGAAGAAGCAGAAAATAACGATGATTACGATTAATCATAAATATAATAAAAAAAAGTAATAATAATATATAGGATGAGAACATTTATAAGAAATAATATTACTTTAGTATCCATAATAATATTTTTAGTAATTTTTGGGCTAATTCAAATGTATCGTCCAGGGTTTTTATACAATAGAGACGGTTCTATAAGAGAATTTGGAGTCGGGTACAAGAATAAAACAATTTTACCTTTATGGTTGCTTTCACTAATTTTAGGTATATTGTCTTATTTATTGGTTATGTATTATTTGACATATCCGAAGTATTTGTAATAACGGTCTTTAAGTTAAATTTTATATAATTATTTAACTTAAAATTTATTTACGCATTTTTTTAGTTTTACGTTTACGTCGACTAAGACCACGTCGTTTACGGCGACTAAGACCATGTTTTCCACCATTTCTTTTAAATACTTTCAATGGTATATCGCCTGCTATCTCATCATCAGGTGTATTAGGATGTAAACTTGGATATAATTTTTTGCCTTGCTTATGTATATTCTCTATATTGTTATTATAAATTGTATTTAAATGATGTACTATTTTTTCAGTATCTTTACTATTAAATGTATTAATATCTGAATAATCAATATTACCATATTTATTTCGAAGATATTGACCAATTACATTTTGGATAAGATTTTTATTTGAATTGAAATAATCGAATCTTTCTCCTTCAAAAAACCTTAATAATTTATTTATATAATTTTTAAGAATATTTATTTCTGTATTATTCATATATTAACAATATATATTTAGAAAAATAAAAAAGTTTAAGAAACGGTATAAGTAGTAGTATTATTTAGCTCAGTTTGTTTATCTGCTTCTTCTTGATTTTTTAGGTACGAATCATAATCTGCCTTAACTTGTTTGACATCCTTTACACATCCTCTTGTTGCTAAATTATAATAGACAATTGAAGATATTAATATTGCTGTATAAATGTACCATAATGCTTCTCCAATATTATCTTTCAAAACTACTAAATCTAATAGGTTCTTTTTGATTTCTAAATTATCAAACATACCAGCAGTCATTAATGGTTTTAATACATTCCATATTTGCATAAAATTATCTGGACTCATTTGGTTTATTAATATTGATTTATTTCCACATATTTTCATAATTGCTTCAGCTGCACTTGTTAATTCTTTCTTTTGATTTCCATCATTTGAATTTTCTATCATCTCATTAATGTCAGTGCCTATTAATAATGACGAAAAAATGTCGTTGGCGCTTCCGGAAACAACATAGTACCCAATAACATCTGAAAATGCAGATTTAAACCCTGGAAAAACAATTAATACACCCAATAAAATTCCGAATATAAACAACCATGGTATAAATGTAAACAAAGCAGCTGCTCCTATATTTTGACCAGCAGAACCGCCACATTTAGAAATTAAATATCCTGTATTTAAGAAGAATTGACTAATTATAACAACACCCAAATAAAATGCTAAACTTTGCATAGTTCTGGAATAATAGTCCGGGCTAATCCCACCATCTACTAAATCATCTAATAATAGTTCTGGTTTGCCAATACTAGGAAAAGCAAAATAGATAATTGTTATAATTGTAAAAGATATTAATGACAATAATGATATATCCATTATATAGATAATTGGTATAAAATATTTTTGTTTTTTAAAGGTAATTATAAATGAATACAATTGAAATATCTAAACCAATGCTCACTGAACCGGGAGTAACATATTTTTTAAATGAAACTCTTAAACAGTGTCATATTTTAAAAGAAAAATATTACAACAATGTATTTAACGTTGTCCTATTATTCTGTTTTTTTGTAATTTTAGGAATATTATTATTCTACAAATACAAAGGCAAACTAACAACGGAAGAAATAGAACAAAGAGAATTAGAAAAGAAAAAATATATATTATCTAAAATTAGAAACTATCAAGAAACTAAACTGAGAGCACAACAACAACTAATCACTGGACTACCTCATTGGGAAAATGAATTTGATATTATTAATGACACTCCTAATAAAAAGTTAAGTCGATAGAATAAATATATACACATATTTTATAATGGCTGAAGCTATACAAAAAATAACTCCAATTGATGCTATTAATGAATTTTATAAATTAAAAGACAAATATAAAAGCGGATACTACGATAAATATATCAAGCCAATAATAAATAATGAAAAAAAATCAAAAAGGGAAAAACGTGTAGAATATTCTAAATTGCCTAAACC
>B570J29032_109959067_pt1 | contig 17838 bp, 29 predicted proteins | sample LakMenEpi16Nov12_FD_29032 | JGI IMG/M metagenome (IMG submission 29032) | reverse complement strand
ATTTGTAATGAGCCAGGTCTGTTCTTCGACTTAAACACATTACTTTCTGGACATGATGGTGTTGGAGCTTGGTCTGAGATAACTGCTACTGGTGGTGCTTTTGACGAAGCTACAGGTGTTTTAACAGTAGGTGGCGGAATTGCTGCTGGTGATTATACATTTGAATATAAAGTGATTGGAACAGCTCCTTGTATTGACGATGTATCTTCATTCACAATTACAGTACTTCCTGAGCCTGCTGTTGATGCAGGTCCTGATCAATTAATTTGTATCGGTGATGAAACTTCAGTAACTGCTTCTGGTGATCCAGCAACCTATACTTGGACTCCAGGAGGTATCTTTAACGGTGTTCCTTTTACACCAGGATTATTGACCTTAACTTACACTGTTTTAGCTACTGATGCAAATGGATGTATTAACACGGATGATTTGGAAATCACGGTTCACCCGCTTCCAGTAATTTCATTTACTGCTTCTGATTTAGAAGGATGTACACCTTTCAATGTAAATTTTACAATCGTTTCGGATATTGAAATCGTAACTACTGATTGGTTCTTTGGAGATGGTAACATCGCAACTGGTGTTACCTTCCCTACGACATCACATACTTACTTGTTTGGTGGGTTATATGATATTAGAGCAACAGTAACTGATATTTATGGATGTGTTAGTTCAGTTGAATACAATGACTATATCACTGTAGAAAATCAGCCGATTGCAGCCTTCCAAATGAATCCAACTTCAGTTTTCACAAACGATACAGAGGTTCATTTAATTAATCAATCACTTTATGCTTCTGATTATATCTGGAATTTGTGGTACATTTCTTTTTTAAGCAATGAAGTGAGTCCTATCCACTTCTTCCCAGATGATATTGGAGATGTTTTCTATCCAGTTACATTAATTGCTAGTAACTATTTAGGATGTGCTGATACAGTAACACAATTTATGAACGTAAAAGGAATCATCTTATTCTATATTCCTAATACCTTTACTCCAGATGGTGACGAATCTAATAACGTCTTTAAACCAGTTTTTGTTTCAGGATATGATCCATATGATTTTCATTTAATGATTTTTAACCGTTGGGGTGAAATTATTTTTGAATCGTATGATGTCAACGGTACATGGGATGGAACTTATGGTACACGTGAAATAGTTCAAGATGGAGTTTATCCTTGGCAAATTGATTTTAAAGAACTACACACCGACAAACGACACACACATAAAGGGCATGTTACTGTGACACGGTAATTGTATTATGAAAAATCTTACTTTAAAGTTTGGTTAATTGAAATAAATTTCGTATATTTACTATATAAATAAAAAGATAGGTTATATGGAAAATCAAAACAGTGTATGTTATATAGGTCACATTAGTGACATTATACCAATTCCAGGTGCAGACAATATTGAATTAGCACTTGTTGGTGGATGGCAAGCTATCACTAAGAAAGGTGAATATGGAGTAGGTGATTTAACGGTAATTGCAACAACCGATGCGGTCATACCTAAAACATTATCAGATGGTATAAATGTAACTAATTATCTACGTAAAGGTCAACGTGTACGTACTGTTAAACTACGGGGCTTTTATAGTGAGTGTTTAATTATTCCAATCAATTTCATACCAAAAAAATATCAGTATGCAGGTTGTGATTGTATGGAATTACTTGAAATATTCAAATACGAACCACCAGTTAAACAAGTCCAGTTATCGTCTGGAAGAAAGATTAAATACAAAGACAATCCAAACTTCCATGTTTACTACAAGTTTCCAAACTTAAAGAATGTCGATGGAATGTTTACTGAAGAGGATACGGTAGAAATTACTCGTAAAATCCACGGTACAAATGCCCGTTATGGAATTGTTAAGAAACTTAAGTTAACATTCTGGGACAAGGTTAAGAAATTCTTTAGCTTGGCTGGCAAATGGATTGATTACGAATTCGTAGTCGGTTCTCATAATGTTGAGAAAGGTTCTGACTCTCAAGGTTTCTATGATACTAATGTCTGGTACCAAATTGCGGACAAATATGAAATCAAAAAGAAGTTATGGGAATATGTTAAAATGAATCCAAACATCGGCGATGGAGTTACACTATATGGTGAGATTTACGGAGGTGGTATTCAAAAGAATTACGAATACGGCTTAACAGAAATTGAATTCGTTGGATTTGATGTTAAAGAGGATGGAGAATACTTAAGTCCTACCAACGCTACATTGATGATTAAACATCAGTTAGATTTGCCTTATGTTGAAATCTTACATTTTGGAAACTGGTCTCAAGAAGTCCAAGACAAATTTGTATTTAACAACTTCATCGAAGATACTAAGGTACCACATGAAGGTATTGTAATTAAGCACCATACTGGTCAACGGAATAAGGTAGCTAAAGTAATCAATCCGGACTACTTAATCTACGGAGAGAAACACGATGTAGGAGATTCACACTAAAACTCACACAATGTTCAAATGACCTGTTACCTTGTGCACGGTAATTGTATTATAAAAAATCTTACTTAAAAGTTTGGTTAATTGAAATTAATTTCGTATATTTAAACTATAAGAAATAAAAAGATAGGTTATATGGAAAATCTAAGAAACGCAATACTGATAGTTCTTGGTACTGCTTTAATATACGCTCTAATCAGGCACTTTGTTAAGCAGGATGAGATGCAATGTGATGCGGTAGTGTTTCTTGAGGGCGAATTGAGTATAGACGTAAGGGAGGTTACCTTCTACGATAGTAACACGTCTACCATTCACTTATGCGATGGAGAAATTCTACGAATGCCAACTAAAAACATAATTAAAATTGTAGATAAAGATGTTCAATAAGATAGGAGCATGGTGGCGATGGAATGGTCGCTACATGCACAATGATTTTGCTAGAGGAGTGAAGAACCTATGGAGATGGTTTCCAACTATTTGGAAAGATCGAGATTGGGATGGTCATTACATATACGAACTACTTCGTAAGAAAATAGAGTTCCAAGCTGAGTACATTGATAGTAGAGATTTTCATACTGAGGCAAAGCGTGATGCTGAGCGAATGAGATTAGTAGCTCGATTGATCAAATTGCAGCAAGATGAAACCTATGGAATGGAATATATGGATTATTACGAGCAAGATATGGATTGGATTGATAATGATAATCATCTAGGATATGTCGAAACAATGCTTGATGAAAAGTCAGAAAGATTTGATGAGTTCTTTGCAAAGTATCCTAGACAGTACAAGCGAGTAATTAGTGGTGAAATTAATCGATTCGACCGGAAGCTTATTTTCAATATTGAAGATAAGCAGTTAATTGCTATGGAGATTGCTCACGAGAATCAAGCACGTTGTCAGAGATTGATATTCAATATTATGCATGCTCACATTGAAAGATGGTGGGACTAATGTAAAAGTACAAAAAATCTTTACTTCGTACTAACAGGTCAAGAATTAGAACTAAAAGAAAGTCAAGATGTCAAGAGATAATTCAAGTAAAAGAATGTTTTTTTGAAAAAAATTATTTAAATTTAATTAACTAACCACCTTTCATCCCACAAACTAAATATTTGTGGGTTTTTCGGTGGAGTTATATAAATTACTTAAAGACATAGAAAAATATGATATACCCCCAAATGTAGAAGATTATGAAAATGCCGTTATGATTAGAGATTATAGAAAAAATAGTTAAAACACCATTATCAAATTAAGTTATGAGTTTAAAAAAAATAAGAAAAGAGTATAGAGAAACCCCAAAACAAGAAATTATCCAAGCCGCAATTGAAAATGCTACATATGGATTTTTAGCATCAATTATAGTAGTATTCGTAGCCAACCAAATTGACATTGCGGTATTAATTGGATATATGATATATTACTTTTATGTAGGTAAAGTTATTAACAGACCTAAATATGTAACATCGCTAGGTAAATTCATAATGTTTCCAGTTCCTGCCGCATTAGGTGCTTTTATTGGATATAAAATAGCTGGAATATTATCAATGTTAATAATAGGATAAAACAAATGGCAAAGTTATATTTTAGATACTCAACAATGGCTTCTGGTAAATCTTTAGATCTACTAAAGACAGCATACAACTACGAAGAACGAGAAAAGACGGTAGTATTAATCACATCAGGGATGGATGATAGATTTGGTAAAGGTTTTATCTCATCTAGGGTAGGTACTCCATTTAAAAGAGAAGCAGAAACATTCTCAAAAACAACTAACTTGTATGAACTAGTAAAAGATAAATACAATGATGTTAATTGTGTTCTAATAGATGAGTCTCAGTTCTTAACCAAAAAACAAGTATGGCAATTAACTGATATTGTAGATGAAATACATTGTGATGTTATTGCTTATGGGTTACGAAGTGATTTTAGAGGTGAACCCTTTATAGGATCAACCTACCTAATGGCACTATCTGATGACATACAAGAACTCAAAACAGTATGTACTTATGGAGATCGTACAACTATGAATATGAGAATACAAGATGGGACACCTATATTTGATGGAGATAAAGTTATGATAGGTGGAAATGATTCATATATCCCTGTATGTAGAGAACATTATAAAAAGATGAGAAAATTACACTCATAAATTTGGATATATGAAATAAAGTTCGTATATTTACGATATAAATAAAAAGATAGGTTATGATAGAAAATTTAGAATTAATTAAACCCTTACTTAATTTTGAAGAAAAAGGTGATTTTTACATGCTCTATATATTTAAGCGCAAGAAAGATCAGCCCGAAGGCGAACGTGATAACCATCAATCTGTACGTACAATAAGATCTTATTGTATTAAATCAATTGAGCAATTAGAATCAAAATATGATGAGATACAATTGTTATGTGAGATGTTTAAGGCAAGAGCTTATATTCATATACAAAAACAAAATCATAAGGATGTTTCTTTAAATATGATGGTTGCCTTAGCTCAACGCATTCAAGATGGAAACCTAGAACAACAAAACTTATTTGATTCAGTAGTTGGCCAATTAAAAACTTACGAAAAAAGATGGATTGTAGATGTTGATACCAAAGATATTCAAGAGCTGCGAAACATTCAAGTAACTGTTAACCGATGCAAGCCAGAAGGACCTAAAACTAAATTTTTAATTCCAACTAAAAGTGGATATCATTTAATCACCGATAGGTTTGATGTAATGGAGTTTAAGAAATATTATCCGGAAGTTGATATCCAAAAAAAGAACCCGACGTTATTATATCATCCGAATAGTTTGGATTCCTAAAAAATCTTTCGTATATTTACGATATAAATAAAAAGTAGGTTATGATTTTAAAATTAAGAAATAAGATATGAAGACAATAGCAAAACAATTAAAGGTAAAAGATTTTCCATTTAGAATTAAAAATAAAAACAATAACGAAATTTATTTTGAAGATTCAGAAGGTTTTTGGATAAAACGTGAATATGACTCAAACAATAATCAAATTTATTGTAAATATTGCAATAGTTATTGGGAGAAACGTGAATATGACTCAAATAATAATGAAATTTATTGTGAAAATTCAAATGGACATTGGTCTAAACAAGAATATGATGAAAACAATAACGAAATTTATTGTGAAACATCAAATGGTTTTTGGTATAAACAAGAATTTGATGGAAACAATAACAAAATTTATTTTGAAAATTCAGATGGTGGTTGGGAAAAACGAGAATTTGATGGAAACAATAACCGAATTTATTTTGAAAATTCAGATGGTACAATTACAGACAATCGACCAAAATCAACACCTGAATTGACAATGGAAGAGTTGGTTGCAAAGTTAGGTTATGAATTTAAAATTAAGAAATAAGTTATGAAAACAATAGCAAAACAATTGAATGTAAAAGATTTTCCTTTTGAAATTAAGGATAAAAATAATAATCTAATTTATTGGGAAGATGATGATGGTTATTGGTGTAAACAAGAATATGATAAAAACAATAACGAAATTTATTTTGAAAATTCAGATGGTTATTGGTATAAACAAGAATTTGATAAAAACAATAACCTAATTTATTTTGAAGAGTCAAATGGCTATTGGGCAAAAAAAGAATATGATTTAAATAACAACCAGATTTATTATGAAAATTCAAATGGAGAAATTCTCGACAAACGCCCAAAGTCAACCCCCGAATATACAATAGAGGAATTGATTGCCAAAGTGGGATATGAATTTAAAATTAAAAAATAAAAAAGTTTAAACAAATCTGGTAGAAGACTAGGAATATTGAAATATTATCCTTATCTTTAAATATATAAAAGCTATTAAAAAATATGATGCGAATAACATTACTAAGTGATTCACACAATAAACACCATGAGATAACTAATGATCTACCAGGTGGCGACTTGTTAATCCATGCTGGCGATTTTATGAACTCAGGTTATAACCAATACGAAGCAGAAGACTTCTTCAAGTGGTTTGATAAAATCAACAACTATGATACAAAGGTCCTAATTGCAGGTAACCATGATCGTTTAATGCAGGATAGATCAGATGAGGCACAAGACATCTTAACTGGATATAAAACCATCGAGTATCTTCAAGATGAAGATTTAGTGATATACTATGATGGACACAATGGAGATAGGCCCGAAGACAACATTCGCATATACGGTTCACCTTGGCAACCTTATTTTCATAATTGGGCATTTAATTTACCTAGAAATGGTGAAGAGTTACAAGCTAAGTGGGAAGCAATTCCAACCAACACTGATATCATAGTAACACACGGACCTGCTCAGACATACTTAGATGCAGCCGGTGCTCCTTACAATACTCCGCTATTAGGATGTGAGTTATTGAAAGAGCGTATTGAATTAATCAAACCTAAGATTCATGTGTGTGGTCACATTCATGGCGGGTATGGTTATTACTTTAATGGACATACTCATTTCTTTAATGCCTCATTGCTTAATGAACAATACAATTATACAAATAAACCATTCACATTTGATTGGAATAAAGACACAAATATAATAGAATTTTTATGAGTAAAATACCAAACAGAGAAATACCAATGACATTAACTGAAGATAATGTCTTGAAGATTGCTGTTGAGCAAGGAGTAATTGAAAACGAATTTAATTGGAAGTTAGTTCGAGAACGAGATGGGCTAACCAATCAATCCAAAGAGGTAACATGGATTGAATGGAATGAAGATGGAACATTTAAAGCAAAACACAATGAACCGGCTATTGGGCTTTCATTGCTTATGTCTCCTCTTAATGCTCATGGATATACATGGCAGTGTACTAGTGTAACTGAGATTGTTGAGGAGCGGCTTGATGATGGGTATATTAAGTTTAAAACAGAAAATAGTACATATGAACTATTTAAAATGCATAGTAAAATCAAATAATAATTCTTTATAATAATATAAGTTATGAATATAAAACAGAGATGGTTGCGATATATTGCAAACCAAAAAACAGTCACCCAGGAAGTAGTTTCCACAGACCCAGTCGAACAAAAAGGTGCTAACATCTTTTTATCCATGCTAAAAGAACCTCATAGTGTTATGAGTGTTGCTCCTTTAAGTGGAGAGAAAATGATAAATAATCCTGAAAGGAAGATGTTGATTATTTTGTCATATAACAATCTAACAATAATAAACAGTGTCTATCAATATGAGATTAGGATGAAGGAATCTCTAGTTCAAAAATTAATAATGCACTTTGATGACACACAAGAAAGACGTGCAAATATAATCAAACGACGGGCTTATAAAACGGTTAGACAGAGTTTAGATTTAATTGATACCGAGTTAAAAACGTCTAATCTGAAAGTAGATTTAAGTTAGTAGGGTAAATAAAAAACCAAAACAAACAAAATGAAAACAATAATGAAATACAGTGACTCAGAAGATGACCAATTTGCATTGCGACGAGCTTTGAGATCAACGGATATGGCAAGTCTGTTGTTTGATATACAAAGAAACATGAAGGCGAGGATTCTTTGTGAAATTGAGAATGCTAATGCAACGGAAGCTGAGTATGCCTTATTAGATAAGGTGTGGGAAAACATCAACGAAGAGTTTGAAGCTCATGATATATATCTTGATTACTTAATAAATTAAAAAACAAATTATATGATAAAAATTATTAAATGGTTGTCTCATAAAATGGGATACAAAATAGCAATGATTAAAATCGGAGGTAAAGTACCTAGTGTAACAATTGAAGGCGATAAAGAACTACTTCGTTATGTAGACATTTCAGGATACACTTTTAAGAAGGAACCCATTAAAAGAACGTATCCAAAGGTTGTACAACCCGAGCCAATTAAGCCATTGACACCTGATCAGTTAAAAGAACTAGGAATAACAATTGATATAGATGTAACAGATTGTAAAAACTTTAAAGAAGTATCTAAGGTACAAGAACAAATTATTAACGGAGATGTTAAAATTAACATTATAAAAAATAAATCATGAAGAAGATATACAATTAAAATTATAGTAACAACGATAGGTTTATTAATATACGGAGTGATCATGTGGTATGGATCAGATATTAATCATGAACTAAGGTACAGGGATACATTATTAGAACAACAAAATGAAATATTAAAACGAGAACGTAAATAAATAAGTTACTATTTACTACTCACATATTTTACTTACAATTATGAAAAAAATTATTATGAGTAAAGTAGAAAATGGAAAGAGTGTGACAGTCCACTACACAGGAAAATTTGAGAACGGAACAGTATTCGACACATCGTTGACAGAAGGTAGAGAACCTTTAAGGACTGTGTTGGGACAGGGGTCACTAATTAAAGGTTTTGAAAGTGGATTACTTGATATGGTTGAGGGTGAAAAGAAGACAATTGAAATCTTACCTGAAGATGCATATGGTGAATATTTAGATGGTTTGGTAACTGTGGTTAAAAAAGAACAAGTACCTGAAGGTGTAAATGTCGGTGACGTACTACAATCACAAAGTGAAAGGGGTACTATTAATGTTATGGTTAAAGAGATTACGGAAGAAGGTGTTAAGTTGGACGCTAACCATCCTATGGCAGGTAAAAAGTTAATCTTTGATCTGGAAGTGGTGTCTGTCGGATAATGTTAAATATATTTTGTGAACCTATTTGACTTTCTAAATAATATTTTTTATTATTGGGGCATAATAACAATTAACAATAAAATTTAATTATGTCAAAGACAGTTAAAAACAGAGAAGAGGCGTTATCGTCTTTGTTTGGACCTTCAAAAATTAATGTCCCAACAGAATCATTAACTTACATCAGAAAAAACCCAAAGAGATTTGTTCAAAAGATTACAGAGATCTACGGATTAAATTCTGTTGTACGGTGGATGGGTGAAAAATCGTAATCATCACTAAATTACTTAAAAAAGGGGGAGAAGTCCCCCTTTTCTTTTTTATTGTATATTTATTATAAAAATTACTATGGAATTTAATGAAATAATCAATTCGTCAAAACCAACGTTGGTTGATTTTTACGCAGATTGGTGTTCACCCTGTAGAATACTTTCACCTATTATAGAACAAACTAAAAATTCAGTAGGGGAAGACGCTACAGTGTTAAAAATTGATGTTGATAATAATCGAGAAGTTGTAAGAAAATATCAAATCAAAACCGTACCAACACTATTAATCTTCAAAGAAGGTGAAATAGTGTGGAGACAAAGTGGTGTGATATCAAAAGAAATAATTATAGATGCACTTAAAAAATATAGTTAATAGAAAAAAAATTTTTAAAATAAAATAAACTCACAGAAATGTGGGTTTTTTAGTTTGTACCAATATTTATTATATAATAAACATATTGTCTGGTTTAGGAATCGAGTCGGACATTAAATAAATACCTGTGGAGTTGTTAGATAAGTCAATGAAACGGAAATCACATTCTTTTTTAGAGAATGGAAAAAGTTCAATATAATAACAATTATAGTTTTTTTGTATATGAAAGAAAAATTTAAAAAAATGAAAGATTGGTATAAAAAAGTGTCAACTAATGTAAGATGGTTTATTACTGAAATAATAAAAATGTATTCTGAGGAAAAATCATTCTTTTCTAAAAAGAGAGTGGAGTCAGGTGTCGCATTTTTAATTGCACAATTAGGTATGGTATTTTTCTTAGTTAAGAAGATAGACGTGATGGATGTTTATGAGTTAAGTATATGGGCATGTATGGAATTTTTAATTGCGGGTTATACTGTAACACAAATACAAAAAGAAAAAAGGGGTAATAAAGAAGTAGAATAAAATTTAATGACATGAAAATTAGATTAACTGAAGAACAATATAAAAGATTACTAAAAGAAGATGATAAAGATTTTCTTGATGGTATGGTTAACTTTAAAAACATTGGTAATAAAGTAAACAATGCAATTGCAAAATTATTTGTAATGATGCAAAAAGAAGGAAAGTTAAAAATAGATTTAGGGTATCTTAGTTTAGGTGACCCAATATATGGTAGTGGTTTTAGAGATATTGTAAAGTATATTGTTCTTATGTTAGATATAGAAAACTCGGAAGCGATTTTATTGGCACATAATTATATTAGTTTTCTTCGTGATAAGATAGTAGATGCAGCAGAAAAGGGTGATCCTAATCTTTTAATAGGTGAACCTTTACAGTTTTTTGGTAAATATAAATACCCTATAAATTACTATTGGTCGGGGTATATAACTGGTATTTCAAACGGTAATTTAGAATGTTATACAACAGATGACAATGACTTCACAAAAAAAATTGTTGACGGAATTTACGAAGTAGTTGAAGATGCAAATTCCAATATAGACTATGACTTTGGTGACGTGGCATGGGATCCTGACACTGATCATACATACAACAGCATTCAAAATGACGACATAAACTATGATGATATAACTATAGACATATGAAAATAATAATAACGGAGAGTCAATATAAAAAAGTTTTAATAAGAGAGTTTGGCGAAACTGAAAGTGATCCTAAAAAGTGGTACCGTAAAATTCTTAAATGGGTTGACGGTGATAGAAGTAGACTTAAGTTTAGTAGTGATCCTTATGAGGTTATTGTGTATGATGATAAGGGTATCTATTTGGGGTATTATGATAAAGAATTGAGTTTTGGTTTTGTTGTGACTGAATATGGTATTGGTATGAATGACTATACCGAAGAAGATGGAGAAGTAATAGATGAACAAGAAAATGGTGGTAGTGGTGGAGATGCACCTGCTGGTGGTACATCTTCTGTTTGGCCACTATCTGATTTGGCGAGAAGTGTCGCCAACACATTAACAAATGATCCGCACTACACTAGTGGTAATCATCCTACATCATCTTCTTGGGAAGATAAAATAGGTAGAGGTCCAGCAAATCAATTAACTTAATTAATTACCTCCTTGATTATTGTTAGTCTGAGTTTGCGCGTCGTTACTAGTTGGTTTTGTAATTTGCGTGTCACTATTTGTTGGTTTTGCAACAGGCTTCTTGTTTTTACATCCACATCCCATGGTTTAATTTTTTAAAAAATGTTATTATAATTATAAATATCTGCAAATATTTTATTTTGTAAATGATGAATCACTATTTCTTTGATTTACCACAACTGCACCTACTATCTTTTATCTTTTTTTTATTTTTTACCATAAATGTTTGGTATATTAAAAAATAATGTCTACATTTGTATAAATTAACGACTATGAACATAGATTTTTTAAAAGAAGTTTTATCTATACCATCCATTTCTGGTAATGAAAGTATGGTAAGGGATTATATAATTGAATATGCGAAGGACAACGGTATTGAACATTATACAGACGAAAAGGGAAACCTATATTTAACTAAAGGTAGTGATTATATGACATCTGGGGAATATTATCCTTGTGTTGTTGCACATATGGATACAGTCCATCGATCACATAGTGATTTGATTGGATCCAAAACAAATCTTATTATTGAATCATCCACATATAGTGAAGGTAGTAATGGTGAGATGACAACACTTATCGCTAAACACCCTAAAACTAAACAACAAACGGGTATCGGTGGTGATGATAAGTGTGGTGTGTATGTTTGTTTGGAAATGTTTAACCGATTTGATGTGTTGAAAGGGGCGTTCTTTGTTGAGGAGGAAATAGGTATGTTAGGTTCTAAAGAGGCGGATGATGATTTCTTTAAGAATGTAGGATACGCAATCCAATTTGACGCACCTTCCTCCAATTGGATTAGTGAAGTGTGTAGTGGTGTTAAATTATTCGATGAAGAGTTTAAAAGTGAGATTAAAGATACATTAAATGAGTGTGGTTATACAAACTTTAGTGTGGATCCTTTCACCGATGTTAATCAGTTGGCGAAAAAATATGACTTTAATTGCCTTAACTTAGGATGTGGTTATTATAGACAACACACCAATTCTGAATATGTAGTAGTAGAAGAAGTCTTTGATTCTGTAAGAGCCGGTGAGAAATTAATTTCTAAATTAAAGTTAGAGAAGTATATCCATAATAAAGTAGAAAAAAAACCATTACTAAATGAAGTAAACCATAGTATATATGATTTCGATTCTTATGAAGAATATGATGAGATAGATAAAATGGCGGAATCTATTACTGACATTGTTGTCGATTTATATAATAGTGGAATCAATGAAGATGAGATAGTGAAGGAAGTGGCGAACTATTTAAGGGGATTATATTAACATGTTTGATTTCGATTTTGATGATATAGATAGGGAAAAACTAAAAAAGTATATTCTTATAGGTATAATAATATTCTTTGGGGTTATAGGTTTATTTTTGATTTTTCCATTTTTATTTTATAGTATTGTATTTTTAGGTGTAAGTATTCCATCGTATATTTTATATAAAAACTATAAAAAGGGCAATTATGAAAAGTGATATTCTAAAAGAAAGTGGTGTAGTAGAAAGAATCATTTGTGATTTATCTGAGTATAGTGATATACCGAATAAAGGGTTTTTGGCTGGTGGTGCGGTTGCGAACTTGTTAATGTCATACCTTTGGGAGGGTAGATACCCGATTAACGATTTGGATATATTCATTGAGTCTGAACAAGATTTACATACATATACGTCAACACCACTTAGGTCAAATGAGTTAGTGGTTGAGGGTGATGGGTATATGGTAACAAAGTTATCGTATGATCATGGTAGTAATTATCGGATTTTAAATGTGGAAAGACATGGACTACTAAACACCATTGAGATTAGTAGGGTGGCGAATAGAGAAAAAAGAAATGATTACCAATACATACTTAATGGGTTTGATTTTAACTGTTGTCAAGTCGGTATTGATTTATCGAACAATCAGTTATTTTATGGTAAAGGGTTTGAGAATTTTTTAAATTATAAACAACTAGAGGTTACTGCGGTTTATACTCCAGCACATACCGCAATTAGATTATTTAAAAAATTAGACGAACTTAATTGTTATTGTGATATTGAGGAAAGTATGAAAATGTTATCACAACCGTTGATAATGAAAAATATGGTACATCTCCAAAGATCCCATTTTGGTATTTATTTTAGTACTAAGTATAAAGAGTTGTATCTCAAATATTATGGTAAGATTAAAGAATATTTTAAGATGGTTAAGTTTTTTGACCATAAAAAAGAGATATGGTATAAAATAAATGATTTGAGGTCGACTATACCTAATGATCATTCACTTAATTGGTTAGATAATACCAAAAGTATACCACAAGATCAATTAGATAATTGGGCGACGTATAATGATATTATGTGGACTTTGGAACCTAAGAAATATAGAGAACCAAACACTACCATAGAAGAGATATTAGTTGGCATTAACTATAACCCACTCACTTTTATGAGTGCATATAAAATTACTAGTAACAAATTAACTAAGAAACTTAGAGAAAAGGCGAGAAAAGTTGTCTTAGATAAGTTTTTATTGTGTAAGATGGTTGCACTAGTTAATGAAAAGTTTTATGATTGTGATTTTGATACTCCACATGTTGAATATATTGAATCATTTGTCGATAAAGAAAGATGGGCAATGGTGTTTTTTGTGAGTGAGGGTTTAAACATTCAAGAGACATTTAATTTTATTTCTGACGTTAAGAAAATTTATAATAAAGAAGGTGAATGGGTTTCAGAATTATTATTTCGTTACTTACATAATAAAAATAAAGTCATGAAACCAACGTATGAGAATATGTTGGAGGGCGTTAAGAAAGAACAAAAGAAGTATGCAAAGAATTTAGTGACCCCTTTGAATATAAAAGGATTCGATTTACCTAAAGGGGTGACAATTAAAGAACTTACATCTGAGTTAGATATTAAATGGGCAGGTAGAAAGTTAAATAACTGCATGAACAACCCTAATCAGGCATACGCAGAACAGATTAAAACAGGTATTATTAAATTATTTGTGATTATCACAGAAAATAATATGTCGGGTGTTGAGTTTAGATTGGTTGAAGATACTGTCTATAAAATGGTACAGGTATTATCTTACAATAATAGAATGACTAGTGAATATCATAAGACAATATCGAATATACTCTTAAACTATCTTAATATATCACATTTTAAAGAAATATATAACAATCGTATTAATTCTTTTATTAGTATAGATTTTCTTAATAGAGGTCTTTTACTTAATTTAAGAGATGAAAATACTAACGACAACCCTTCGGGACAATTTGTTAATTTTTTACGGGAACAAGATGAGAGACTTATTTGGGTGGGAGAATATTGAAACTACTACAAGAACCACCACATAAATGGTCGAACTATAATGATATTTAATAGTCCAAAGACTAAACATTCTTAACTTTCCGGATATTTATTATAAAATGTGGGAAGATGAAAAATAAAGGTGTAAATACAGATAGTTTATTTTTTTTGGGGAAAACAAATGAAGAAGAATTGACAAATGATTTTGACGGAATATATGATTCATATAGATATCTCGCGAAAAGAAAAGGATATAAAGGGGACATTAAATTTGTAAAATCATTAGACAACATTTACATATACGTCAAAATAGGTTAGTTCACAACCTTTCAGTAATTTTTGAATGGTTTGGTCGGTACTGAAGAACTAGAGAAGGCTGAAAATCTATAATAGAGTAAGCATAAATTAAATTCTAATTAAAAATGAAAAAAGTAAAATTAATTACAATGATGTTGTTAATGATGTTAACAACAATTTCTTTTGGACAAAGTGATAGTGTGTATTTGATTAAAGATGTAGATGATATGGCCGATAAAACATACATCTACCCATCAACAAATTTTATCGTCGCGAATGAAACAAAAACAATCGGATTTACTGTTGATTGTTATATTAACCAAAAAGGTGAGTTTGGGTTTTTGACTGTCACAATGGTTAATATTGGTTCTTGCAATGAAGGTGATGAAATAATTATTTTGTTTGAGAATGGTGGTAAGATAACTAAAAAATCGTGGAATGATTTTAATTGTGAAGGTAATGCGTATTTTTATTTAACAAAAGATGAAATTGAATTATTAAGAACAAATCCTTTGTCTAAAATTAGAATGATTAATGGTAGAACTTACGATAGTTTTACGGGAGAAGTTCAAAAAAAAGATAAAAGATATTTTATCCAAATCTTTTATGCGTTAGACAATAATTTATTTTCTGAACCGTAGCGATAAAAATAACTCGTTCACTCAAATCGGTATTAAAGTTCTCAACTGAGAATAAGTTAAGTCAGTTGAGAACCATTTCTTAAGAACCGTCCCCCACATTCAACTCAAGAGGAGAACATCTGTAGTTTTAAATAAGTTTGATTGGACGGTTTAATGATTTGTTTAATTCATATAAACCTACTCTGTTGTCACCTATAATGATTATGTCATCAATTATTTCTTTGAATTTATTCTCTTCTTCTCTTTGTTCGGAGACAAACCACTGTAAGAAATTTTCTGTACTATAGTCTCCCACTTCCCTACATTTAGAAATGATTTGATTGATTGAGTTAGTTATCTTTCTTTCATTTTCTAAAGAACACTCGAATAAGTTTAATATATTAAAATCATAATCTTCATCTTCTAAAAAATTATAATTAGGTACTATAACATCCCCCTCTTGTTCCATTACATAAGTAAATAATTTAATCATGTGTACCCTTTCTTCATTTGATTGTTCTAAGAAAAAGTTGGATATACCGAAGTAGTTATTGTCATTAAATAGTTTCGATAATTTTAAATAAAAGAATGATGCAGTATTTTCTAACCACACTTGTTCATTTAATAATGATAAAACCTCTTTGTTCATAATTCACAATAGTTTAATTATTGTTTTCGTTATATTTTTTTTGTAGATATATCGCCTTTAGTTTTTCCGATCTTTTTTTTACTGATTTTTTAGTGTATTCTTCCCTATTTCTACATTCTTCTGACGTTTTAGTTTCAATGAATTTACGTTTTAAAGTTTTCAACGCACTTTCGATATTACCTTTCTTTATTTCTATCTTTAACATATTTATTTTATAGTAGTTTTTATATTAAATTATTAATAAATATCGATATTTATAATAAAAAAGTAAAGGTATGTCAGGACTAAATGAAAAATTTTTAAATAAGGTGTGTAATACAATACACACAAATTTGGTAAATCGTTGGGATATTATGCCCCTATCGTTATATCCCTATGAAGAGGATTATCAAGACTATTACGTTCAAATATATGAGTTTATTTTAAAGTCTTTATTTGTCGATGACTTCGAAAACTTATGTGAAATATTTTTATATTTTATATACAATTACAATGAAAATGGGGATTATAATAATACAGAATATCCTGATATAAGTAATGATGACATATTAGATCAATTTGATGATTATGTGGTAATTGCCTCTATGTATTTTAAAACATTGCCTTTCTTTGTGGAAGAAATGAAATATTTGAGTTACGGTGAGGTACCAACTTATTATATAGTTACTGAAGATAAACATTATGCGATTGGTACTTGGTCAAAAGTTGGGGTGGCACTGGAACGAGATATAAAGGATCGTTGGTATGATGAAACGGAAGTGATTTCCGTTTTAGGGATGGATTATTATTTAATGTTTTGTGAAGTAAGTGATACAGATAAAAGACTTATATCTTCAGGAGAGTCTGATTATTATGAAGGGGATATGAGTGATGAAGATGTTATAGAATATCTCACCGTTAACAGTGACGAAACAGAGTTAGTTGATGAATATATGGAACTTAAAGATGAAACAAAATACACCAAAAGGGTTGATGAGATTGTATCTGAAGGTAGAGAAATTGTTAGAGAGTTAATATATGATGATATATACGAAAAACTAAGTGATAATGATTCTTTAAAAGATTATCTTTGGGGACTTGGGTATATAACAAAAGAGGGTGGTTATTTTAGTGTCCCACTAAATACCAAACTACCGAGTTGGTTAAGTTTTGATTGGAATAGTTTTTATGGAAATCAAATAGATAATTCTGAAGTTAGTGATTTAAGCCCATATGGCGATTATGATACTTTTAAATGGAATGGTGATACTTATTATATATATGAAATAGATTATTAATATGAAACTTTTAAAACTAATAAAAGAAGAAAGGACAATTAAACCTTACCATAAGAATCTTATTAAGGTTATGAGTCGACAAAATGTATCCGATGAGGTGTCAGATATGTGGGATTTTTTAGGGGCAAAACTAGATATTCGAAACACAGAAGAAAAGTTGGAGATTATGCACCTTTATAAAAAATATTATGATGTGGAAGAAGAGGAGTTGGATAACTTGTCCGATGAAGACTTTAGTGATATGGGTGATACTTCAGATATTGAAGATAAACAAATGGCATTGGCATTAAATTTA
>B570J29032_109959068_pt1 | contig 17861 bp, 17 predicted proteins | sample LakMenEpi16Nov12_FD_29032 | JGI IMG/M metagenome (IMG submission 29032) | reverse complement strand
ATGGGTTCTCACTTCAACACCCTTTTCATTATTGTTGTTACTGCCTGAATTCATTTGATAAGCCTACCTAAGAGGCTTAAATTGGCTAGTGGTGAGCGATCAGCGGTAATCTTTGTGCGTTGGAGACGTCGTATAGCCTAGTTTGCGAACTTGACCTCTAAGCCGCGTTCGTTAAATCTCAAGTCAATGAGGTTTATATTTTAATTAGCTAGCTTGCATTGTAAGGAAGAAATCTAGTAATTCTGCTTAAGTGTAGTTTTGAACATGTTTGTGTTGAAAGCAAAACCATGAATTTTCTAGGGCGCACAAATCCCAGAAGTAGCTTCTTAATTTAATTTTAAAATCTCGTCTACTATTCTCACCCCTCCAAAATATCAGAGCAATTTGCCGATGTAATGGAGCTAAGCCGAAATTTACCTATGTATTTCTTGGAAAATGATTTCGAAAAGATATAGTCGAAGGGACGCCATTAGATTTTATTCTTATTAAAGAAAATCATGCCCGACTTTGAATGAATAATGAATTTATTTTTGAGATAATTAATCCCATCTGAGAATCTTTCCGACAAATAGACGCGTCAGTCCTTTCATGTGGCCTAATTGTAGTTCCATAATCCAAGTCAGAACTTCAACCGTTCCTCTAAATGAAAGTTTACCTGTGCTTTTTCTAAGTAAACCATAAAATTCAAAATAGGGAAAAATTTTTGCACGAAGCCCAATTAATTGATTAAACCAGGTTAAGTCTTTTGAATTTGATGCTCCATTTGATCCCATGATCATTAGACCTGAATTACTTCGATTTATGTTTCCAATCTTGACAAGTCTGGCCAAAATAAGCCAATCCAATACAGCAATTTTGCTTGAAAAGATGTCTTTAGTGATTACTTTCCGAATTTCAGCCGTTCTGTAGATTCCGTAAAATACGCCATTTGCTCGCCAGCAATTTTCCCTCAGGGTTTTTAGCCGATAACGTTGGCTTCCTCTTAGTTCAAATGTAATTGGACTGATTTGTTGCTTATACTCCCAGTCCCAACAGTCTGGAGATGATGACCCCAAAATAGAACTATCCGCTTCTAGCTCATGAACATTTGATTTTAAATAATCCGAACTCATTACATCGTCAGCTGCTTGGTATTTGAAATATAGTCCCTCAGATTTTTCTAAAACATAAACAAAGTTATTCCACGCACCAATGTTTTCAGGTTGTTGGTAAAAAGTTATCCGATTATCTCTCTCCACAAATTCTATACAGATTTGTCGTGTTAAATCAGTTGAAAAATTATCCGAAATTAATAGCTGCCATGCGGCATAATCTTGAGACACAATAGATTCAAGTGTTTGCCTAATGGTACTTTCACTGTTATAGACAGGCATTCCAATAAATACTATTGGATTAGAATTTCTTTCCACACACGAATTCTAGCCTCTTCAAATGGATTATTTTGTTCTGTGGTAGTTTTATTTCACTATGCAGGAATTCAATAGTACGGACTATTTGGTAATTGGATCCGGAATAATTGGCCTATCAATTGGAATTGCCTTACTTGAATCAAAACCCAAGACAAAAGTTTCCATATATGAAAAAGAGTCAAACCTTGGCATGCATGCATCCAGCCGAAATTCAGGGGTTATTCACGCTGGGTTTTATTATTCACCCGAGTCTCTAAAGGCAAGGTTCTGCGCGGATGGCAATAAAGAGTTAAAAGCACTATGCAAAGGAAACAATCTTCCCTTGAAAGAAACTGGAAAAGTTGTCGTAACTTCAAGCATAGATGAAGTTGGAAGACTAGAATCCCTATACCATCGCGGTCTCGAGAACAAAATTGATCTTGAACTCCTCGACGCTAATCTGCTCACCAAATTTGAGCCTGCTGCAAGAACTCATGGCAAATTCTTGTGGTCCCCAACTACTGCAATTGCTGACCCAAGGTCAGTGAATGATTGTCTTGCATTGAAATTTAGAAAGCTAGGCGGAGTAATAGTTACAGGCAATGAAATTAAACTACGAGAATCTAATGGGGTAGTTAAAGCATTTGCCCAGAATAAGGAAATCTCCTCAAATTACATCGTTAATGCGGCAGGAGTACATGCAGATCTAATTGCAAGAAGTGTTGGCGTAGGTACTGAATTCGCATGCCTTCCATTCAAAGGCATCTATAGAGTATCTGAGAAATTGAATTCAAGTCCTAAAACTTTGATTTATCCAGTTCCGCATCCAGTAAATCCATTTCTAGGAGTTCATATAACTTTGACGCTTGACGGAGATATTAAAATCGGACCAACGGCAATTCCACTATTTGGTCGCGAGCAATATACAGCTACAGATTATGTACAGTTTAGGGAGATTAAGGATTCCTTAAAGTCTATGTTGTCGCTATTAAAAGGAAAAGAATATGATTTAGGAGAAATTCTTCGCGATGAAATACCTAAAACATTAACTAAATTTATTGTAAAAGATGTTGCTAGAATTGTTCCAGGAATTGAAGAAGCAAATCATTGGAAGAAGCTCAAGCCCGGAATCCGTGCCCAGCTGGTTAATTTGGAAACAGGCAAACTCGAACAAGACTTCATCGTCCGCAAATCCCATAATTCAACACATATCCTCAATGCGGTGTCACCAGGCTGGACAAGTGCCTTGCCATTTGGACGCTGGATAGCTAATTCTATCTAGCATTATTCAGCTCTATATTTTGATTTATGAATATAATTAGTCCTATGAGCCAACGACTTGAAATTGCGAAAGAAATTCAAAAGTCACGAACAATACAAATAGAAATCAACAACATGATTATCGCCGGGAAGTTCCAGATTCCTATCCATTTAGGCATTGGACATGAGACAATAGCTACTTCATTAGTGAAAATACTTGATTCAAAAGATAAGTTGCTATTAACTCATAGGAATATTCACTACCACTTGGCTCTCGGTGCTTCAAAGAAAGAATTAATTGATGAGTATTTATTAAAAGAGAGTGGCCTTGCAGGCGGAAGACTTGGATCGATGAATCTAATGAATCCAAAAGCTGGAAATATTTACACATCGAATATCCTAGGAAATAACTTAGCAGTTTCTTTAGGCGTAGGCATGGCATCCAAAATTCGTGGAGGTGTAACTTGGGCTATAACTGGTGATGGGGCGATAGAAGAAGGAATTTTCTATGAATCAGTTCTTTTTGCTTCTTCGGTTGGGCTACCTGTAGTTTTTCTAGTGGAAAATAATGAGTGGTCGCTTGGTACAAGTATCGCGGAACGTAGAACGGAAATAGACTTAAAGACTTTCGCAAAATCAATGTCTGTTGATTATTTGTATCTATGTGAAAACGATCCAGATAATTACGTTTCTGAGCTTGAAATAGCCAGGACGAATGTTGCGCGGTTGGGTCGGCCACTTATCATTGAAGTTGTTGTGAATTCTCTTGGGGGATTCTATAAGGAAGAAGAAATGGGAAACAAACGATATATAAATTATCATGCTGGGGCTATTAGAGTAGAGCCAGATTTTGATAATGTTTTTGAAAGAAATTCTTCCGATCCAATGTTTGTAGTTTTAGACGACTTAAAGCTTGGTACATAAAGTAATGAACATTTCATTCACGCAATATGTTAATAAGAAAATAAGAGATCAATTTTCAAATTACAAAGATTCTGTAATTTTTGGTCAAAATATAGTCGCCGGTTCCAGAATATCCGGACTTGGCTCGCAACTCGAGAACGTCAATGGTGTTAGAGCAATTAATTCAATCAATTCTGAAAATTCTTTAATGGGTTTTGGGCTTGGGCTGGCGCTGTCTGGAATACCAACTTTATTTTTAATGAAACAGCATGATTTTGCTTTACTGGGAATTGACCAACTCACTAACACTACTAACGTGCTTCGAAATGGACGATTCTTGGCGCCGTTTATTGTTCTTATGGTTGTAGTTGATAGTGGTTACGAAGGTCCTCAGGCCAGCCTTAGCAGCTTAGATGAATTTGCCTCATTAGCGAGAGTGCCCGTACATTACCTATCCACAAAAGAATCGATTGATATGGCCTTTAGGAAGGCCGAAAGCCCGGGATTACATTTCTTGGCTTTAAGCCAAAAGAATATGAAGAAATCAATTGATAAAACTGTGACTTTGATTGCTGAATATGACAAAGCCATTCTTTATGGGAAAGCCAATGAAATTAATGAAGAAGCAAAGATTGCACTCATATTTTACGGGGTAGAAATTTCTTTTGCCGAGGATATCATAGATAATATTGGAATTTCAGAAAAAAAATGTGATTTATTTGTTATAACTCAATTAACAAAAGAGGATGGAAGTTCAAATTTATTTTCAAAAGTTTTGCAATATGAAAAGATTATTATCATAGACATAGGCAAGTCTGAAATTCATTTTTCAAGCGAACTCGCCTGGCTTTTGAAAGAAAATGGAAAGAATGTACATAAATTCCAACGTCGATCTTCCAATAAATGGTCAGAAGTTACTAGTGATGAATTAGAATTTGGCATGGACGAAATTATTAGTTTAATCAAGAGGAGCCCTTGAATTGCATTCACACCCTTATTTTGATTTTTTGAGCAGCTTGCTATCGATTCCAGAAAGCGACCTAAACGCTGCTGCAGGAAGTATCTTACAGTGTATTGCGGACCAAAACTCGATCTGGATTATGGGAAATGGTGGGAGTGCTAGCACAGCCGAGCATTTTGAAACTGATTTATCATTTATCAGGATGGGTAATTCTTTTCCAAAAGCAAATGTATCGGCCTTGACTGGCAATAGTTCACTTATCTCAGCGATTGCTAATGATATTGGTTATGAGAATGTTTTTTCTCACCAACTTTTTCGGAAGGCTAAACCTGGTGACTTATGTATTCTAATTTCGGCATCAGGAAATTCGGAAAATCTCATTAAAGCTGCCATTGCTGCCAAAGAAATTGGCCTTAATACTTTTGGGTTACTTGGATTTGACGGAGGTAAATTGGCTCAGATGCTTGATTCTTCAATAATTGTTAGAACTGAAATTGGAAAATATGGCCCAGTAGAAGATCTGCATTTAGCAATCTGCCATGCGCTTTCTGAAATTGTTGGCGAGAAACTAACTTCACCTAGTAACCCCTGATGAAGATCCTAGTCACAGGCAACCTTGGATATGTAGGTACGATTACTACAGAATATTTGAAAGGTGAAGGACACGCCGTTGTTGGGTTGGATAGTGGATTTTATAGCGACTGCTTACTTGTTCCGATAAAAAATGAAGTTATCACAAAAAACAAAGATATTAGAGATGTAGAAATATCTGATTTCCTAGGGATTAAGGCTGTTGTTCACCTAGCCGCACTTTCAAATGATCCAATTGGTGAACTTGATCAAAATCTGACTTTTGAAATTAACTATTTGGGGGCGGTTCGTACTGCAGAGATGGCAAAGAAGGCTGGTGTAGAAAAGTTCATATTTATTTCTACTCAAAGTATATATGGAATATCATCGAGCACCGAAGAGTTGGATGAAGATAACTCCATAAAGAATCCTCAAACTGCCTACGCATCCAGCAAATGGAAAGCGGAGCAAGAAATTTTGGCAATGTCAGATTCAAGTTTTATATCAACCGCACTTAGACCTTCGACTGTATTCGGCTGGAGTCCACGCCTTCGCACCGACATCGTATTTAACAATTTACTTCTCACTGGGCTTAAGCAACAGAGAATTGATGTCCATTCAGATGGAACGCCCTGGCGGCCAATAGTCCACGTTCGGGACTTGGCACGGGCGATTGAGGTATGCATAAAAAGTGATAACAAAAGAATTTCAGGCCGTTCATTCAATGTAGGCGTTTTGAATGGAAATTTTACAGTTAAGCAGCTGGCCGAAGCAGCACAGGAATGTCTCGACGGGATTCCTATAGCTTTTAAAACAGAGAACATCGTTGACCCAAGAAGTTATAAAGTTTCATTCAAAAGAGCACAAAAGGAATTAGGCTTTACAGCCAGAGTGGGCCTGAAGGCTGGAGGCGCTGAAATTGTTTTAGAATCTAAAAAGTTAATTGGGCAAGGTATAGATCTTATGGACCGAAAAACTAATAGACTTCTGCAAATAAAATACCTACTTGAAAATGGTCTTATTGATGACAGCCTTAGATTTAAACGATGATTGCGTAACGATAGCTAAGTGTCGGATTTGCGACTCCACAGAAATTCAAGAAATTCTAGATCTAGGGATTCAACCACTTGCGAATAATCTTCGAGAAATTGCAGATAAATCGGTTGAGAAGAAATTTCCACTTATTCTCGTAAGGTGCAATAACTGCACATCAATTCAATTGTCAGTAAATGTCAATCCAAAATTGATGTTTCAGGACTATTTATGGGTAACTGGAACAACAGAGACCGCACGCAAACATTGTGAAATTTTGGCTCAAGAAGTCATAAAGTATTCAACAAATACCGCAGAAGTCTTGGAAATTGGTAGTAATGATGGAACTTTGCTTAAGGAATTTAGAAAACTAACGAGTGGTCAGATTCATGGCGTAGACCCAGCTAAAGAGATTTCTGATTCAGCGAGAGCTGATGGCATAAGTATTCATGCAGATTTCTTTAACTTAGATTTTGCAACCCGTTTTGAGAAAGACTTCGGAACAGTCGATATCGTTATTGCTAGAAATGTTTTGTCGCACGTTCCGGACTTGATTAATGTAATGAACGGTATTGATAAATTATTATCAGAAGACGGTATTTTTATTGTTGAATTCCATGAGGCATCAAGAATCTTGAATGAAATTCATTACGACTCGATTTACCATGAGCATACTTTTTATCATTCAATTAAGAGTATGACGGAAGCCCAATCCAAGGTTGGTCTGGTTCCTTTTGACATGATGGAAAGTCCAATAAGCGGTGGATCATTTGTTCTAATCTCCTCGAGGTCAGTAAGAGCGCCCAGCCAAAGACTTCTTGATGCAATTAAGAGAGAGGTATTACTTGGAGTATTGAGTGAGGATGCTTGGCACAATTTCGCAACACTGGCCACTAAAAATTTGGAAGACATTAATGACTTTCTGAAAATAAACTCAAAGAAGAAGTTCCGTGCATTTGGTGCTTCCGCGCGAAGCTCTACTTTAATGAATGCGATTGGCGAGAAGGTGAAAGGCCTTGAAGCTATCGCTGATAACAATCCCCTGAAGTGGGGCAAACTTTCACCAGGTAATCATTTGAGGATCGATTCACCTGAAATTGTAATTCAAAGTGATACTGAGATAGTTTTTATCTGCCCATTTAATTTCGAAGATGAAATTGTTAAATACCTACGTGATGAACTGAAATGGCACGGAGAAGTTTTCTTGCCCCTCCCTGGGCAACCAAGAGTTTATACAATCTGAAGAGAATCAGATAAACATGACGCAAATTTATGGCTTGAAGATTTATAAAGGTTCGGCATTCAGCGATTCTCGGGGAAAATTTTCTCGTGTTTTTGATTCTGATTGGTTTTCCAGTATCGGATTTATACCGATGCAGATTAATGTCTCATCTAATCCTTATAAGCACACCTTGCGGGGAATGCATTTTCAGGTGGATGGTGAACCTGAAAATAAATTAATGACCCTACTATCCGGCGTCGTCTTTCTTTCTATAGTTGACCTTCGCCCAAAGTCGATATCATATTTAACTGTTTTTACCAGGGAAGTTTCTGCCGAAGAAGATGAATCAATCTATATACCTGCAGGTTGTGCTGCCGGTTGGATTTCACTGTCTAAGGATGTGCAGATACATTACGTAATGAGTTCAAGATTTGAACACAATAATTATGGTGGATTTAAATTCAATGATCCTTTTTTTAGTATTCCCTGGCCGGTTAGGCCTGAGATAATATCTGATCAAGATAGAAATTGGCCGAGTTTCCAAGAACGAAGCTAATGAAAACTCTAATAACTGGGGCATCAGGGTTTATCGGTAGAGCACTATTGAAACAGAATTTAATAGGAGACTTGCATGTAGCTTCTAGAGTTTCTACATCCTTGCCAACCGGGATTACAGGCCATTTTGGGGACCTGGGCGATCAAGAATTCGTAAAACACCTTGCTGAACAAGAATTTGAACAGGTTATCCACTTGGCTTGGGAAGGATTGCCAAATCTTTCAGAAGAAAATAATTTAAGAAACCTAAAAATTTCCAAACAATTCTTTGAAATCTTGGCTTCCTCGGGGGTCAAAGATTTTCAAGTCGCTGGCTCTTGCCTTGAATATGGTGATAAAACTGGACAAGTCAAAGAGGAGGTAATTGGAGAGAATCTTTCAGATTTTGCAGCTACCAAGATAAAATTACTCGAATTTGTTGCTGGTCTTGGAGTCGCTTATAAATGGCATCGAATCTTTTATTCCTATGGACCTTTTCAGCATGATAATTCCCTTTTGTCATCGGCATTCTTAAGCGCCAAGAACGGTGTTTCTTTTAAGCTCACTAATCCAAATATATCTAGGGATTTCATTTATGTTGATGATGTTGCAAACGCGATGTCTCGGCTGTTCAAAACTCCTGGCGTAAATGGAATCTTCAATATTGGAAGTGGTAAAGGCACACCAGTTAAGGATCTAGTTGATGCTTTAAATTCTAAGATGGGCATGGAAGTTGATGATCAAGCAGTTAAACCAATCCCCGCCTTGACTGCCGATATCAAGAAAATTACCGAAACTTGCGGCTGGACTCCTGAAGTTTCAATTGAGCAAGGTGTTAAGAAATTTGTTGATTGGAAAGATTTGGGTACTAGAGCGTGAAAGCAGTTATTTTAGCTGGGGGACGTGGGGAACGGGTCCGACCGATTACAGACACTCTACCAAAACCACTTATTCCAATTAAAGGAATGCCAATAATTGCCCATCAACTAAAACAACTCGAAAGAATTGGGGTTAAAGAAGTCATTGTTTTAACCGGTTATTTGGCATCAAGCGTTAAATCATATTGCAATAATTTTGAAGGCGGATTGAAAATAACCTGCATCGAAAGTGATCCGGATGATTCACCAGCCCAACGATTACTTCATAGCCGAAGCACAATTGGGGATGATTTCTTACTTATCTATTGTGACAACTATATTTTGGCTGATGCCGATATAAATGCCGTATTGCAGAGTAAATCCGGACTTACATTCCTCATAGAATCAAGATCTGAAGGCAACATTTCAATCAATGAATTTGGCTTGCCAAAATACGATGCAGGAAAAAGAAAGCCTGAGAATAAATATGTAGAGCTTGGAAATATAAGAATTCAATCACATGAGTTCATGGAGGTTCTTGATAAAACACAAGACCTGCCTCTTGCTCTTCAGAGATTTAGCCTAGAACAAGACTGCACAGCAGTAAAAATAACTAACGGATTTTGGAGCGTTTCAAATCTTGATCGATATTTGAAGTTAATTAAAGATAGGAGAGTTATTTTATTGGATCGTGATGGTGTTTTACTGGAAAAAATGCCAAGACGAGAATATGTCAAAAAATTTGAAGATTACCGTCCAATGAGAGAGAACTGGAATGGGTTAAGGATTTTAGGCGAATCCGGTGTCGATTTTGTAATCGCGACAAATCAACCAGGGATTGCTACGGGAGAAGTATCTGAAACTTTCCTATTGAGACTCCATCAGAAATTGGTGTCTGAAATGTTAAATCTTGGGATAAACGTTCTGGCGGTATATGTGTGCAAACATCACTGGAACGATAATTGTGACTGCCGAAAACCTGAGCCAGGAATGTTATTGAATGCGATTTTTGATTTTGGTATTGATAAAGCACTAACTCTCTATATTGGGGATGACGACCGGGATCTATTGGCAGCAAAGTCAGCCAACATAGAGGGCTTATTGATTGGACATGATCATTCAGGAAATTTCCAATATCCGAATATAGAAAGCGCCTTGAGGTCCATATTGGCTGCGATTGGGGCAGTAGAGTAAAGGGGTGGATTTTCAAAGCGTATTAAGCATGGCACCACTCCGTATCAGTTTTCTCGGTGGCGGGTCGGATATTCCATCTTTTTATGAAAAAAGCCCTGGGTGCGTTGTCTCCGCTGCGATCGATAAATATGTATATGTCCACATTAAGAGGCATGATCCACTTTTCCAAGAGCGTTATAGAGTTTCATATTCAGAAGTCGAGCACACCAAGAATCGTGATGAGATTAAGAACTCGATTGTGCGTGCCTGTCTCGAATTATTAAATATGGATGAACCATTTCAAATTTCAACATCTGCTGACTTGCCGGCAAATTCAGGACTTGGATCATCAAGCAGCTTTGCTGTCGCATTGCTTAACGGATTACACGCCATACGTGGCGAAGAAGTTAGTCCCGTGCAGATTGCTGAAGAAGCATGCCAGGCCGAAATCGGAATCCTTAAATCTCCAATTGGCAAGCAAGATCAATATGCCGCAGCTTTTGGTGGAATAAATTATTTCGAATTTCGTGAAAATGGATCTGTTCAAATTGAGCCTATGTATCTTTCCAGAACCGATACAGGTAGATTTTTAGATAAATCACTTCTTATTTGGACGGGGCAGAGCAGAAAAGCGGATTTCATACTTAAGGATCAAGCTTCCAGAGCGGAATCTAATTTTGACCAATTATTGCAAATTACCGAATTGGCAAAGAGTTTCAAAAGATTATTACTGGCTTCAAATCTAGATTGGAGCAAACTTGGTTCACTGATTACTCAAGGCTGGAAACTAAAGCAGTCCTTTAGCGACAAAATTTCAACTGATGAAGTTCGCGCCATCACCGCACAACTTGATGATTTGAATTGCTATGGATACAAACTCTTAGGAGCTGGCGGCGGCGGATTTATTTTCGCCATTTTTGAAGAGATTAATGAAAATAAATTGGAAAGTTTAAATAATTGGCGAACTTTTAGGCCTGCTCTCGACCATGCAGGCGCTCGGATTGTTTCGGTGAATTAAAAATGAATTGGAACAAGCAAACTCTAGTAATAACTGGTTCATCTGGTTTCGTAGGAGAAAAGCTCGCAATCAGGGCTATCACTGAAGGATTCGATGTAGTTGGCATTGATTTTAAGAAAAGCAAGAATTTGGATTGCAAGCAACTAGAACTAGATCTAGCTAGTCAGAATTTTTATGACAAAATTCCGGCAGAATCTACAATTATCCACTTGGCTTCTCTCTCGACCGATTTAATGTGTAGAGAAAATCCTATTTTGGCAATTGATGCAAATCTTCGGGCAACATCATTAGTTCTCGAGAACGCAAAGAAATCAAATGCAAAGCATTTTCTATTTGCATCCTCAGAATGGGTCTATCCAGAGCGCCCAGAAGTTACTGAACAAAGAGAGAGCGATCGGTTAGATTTAGCTGACCTTAACTCTCTCTATGCTATGACTAAATTATTTGGCGAGTCCTTAATTAGATCTGCCTCTTTAATCCCTTATACAATTCTTAGATTCGGGATAGTATATGGCCCACGAAAAGTACCTGGCTCATCGGCTGAAAGCATCGCGCTAAAAGTTTATGCCGGAGATGAGATAAGCGTCGGGTCTAAAGAAACGGCTCGTCGCTTCATTTTCATAGATGATCTAATTGCTGGAATTCTGCAATCGGCCTCAAAAGGTCCTGATTTACTTAACACTAAAATATTGAATTTGGCTGGTTCTGAATTGGTGTCTTTGGATCAGATTGTTTCCGCGGCCAATGAAATACTTGGAAGAACTTCGGTGATAATTGATGGAGGGAAAATCGCAAGTATAAGAAATCCACTAATCGATGAGACCACAAAAATCTTAGAATGGAGTCCTAAGATAAACATTCGACGAGGTTTGGAAAGTTGTCTAAAAGTAATGAGTGCAAACAATGGATAAGGAAAAAACATGAATAAACCATGGGATGAGGAGTTTGAGGTTTGGCGAAATACTTTCTTAGATATTCAGGCAAAAGATGCGGAATTTAGTAGTTTATCTAAGGCTTGGATGCAAAAGGCTGTAGATAAAAAGTTTAGTTATCAGTTTGATTGGATGGGGGTACCAATTATTCAGATGCCTGGTGACCTCGTGATGTTCCAAGATATAGTTTGGAAAACGCGTCCGGACTTAATAATTGAAACTGGAATTGCCCGCGGTGGATCGCTGATTTTTTGGGCCTCCATGCAGAAACTGTGTGGAATTAATGGAGCAGTGTTGGGGGTAGATATTGATATTCGAGATCATACTAAGAGAGCAATTTCCGGATCACAATTCAGCCAACAGATAGAACTTATACAAGGAAGCTCTACAGACCATGATGTTTTCAAAAAAGTTAAACAATTTGCATCACCATTCAAGAAAGTTATGATTGCGCTAGATTCAAACCATACACATGAACACGTTTTGGATGAATTACAACTTTATGCTGATCTTGTTTCGCCCGGGTGTATTCTTTTGGTGCTAGATACAGTCATTGATGATTTGGAAGCTGATCCGGATAGACCATGGGGTCCAGGAGCAAGCCCAAAATCAGCAGTTATCCAATTTATGAAGTCTCGACCAGGTATTTTCGAAAATCTAAGCTGGTTAGAGCGAAGATCCGTTCTTTCAGTGGCGCCAAACGGTTACTGGCTTAGATCAGATAAATCTAAAAAAGAATAGGTCTCTAGAGAAGTTATAGACATTAAGTATGATTCATCTACAGATTTTTATGTACAATCCAAAAGTCCCAAGTAAATAGTGCTTTTAGAGTTACATGTTTCGTTGAATACTTACAAAATTGTTCTCTGATCAGTCGATAGAAGCCTGCGGAGATATTAAAGTTATTGGATAAAATCCATTGAAAATAAAGACTTTAAATTTAATTTCACGTCCTATTCGTTTTCAAGAGCGAAAAAGCAATAAGATATTTCGACTATATCGAATACAATCGGAATATTTAAGTTTATTCAACCAATGAATAAAAAGAAATATAAGAAGTGTCATTAGGGATTCTTTAAGTGGTCAAGCACAATGATAAGAAATTCCTCTTTGATCTCAAAATAGAATAGATTCGGATTAAACACTTATTTTAAGATTGGTACCTACAAGAAAAATTCTTAGACACTGTGAATGCTAGAATTTTGGGTTTTGAGAAGGACTTTATGTAATCTAGATTTAATTTTTGTTAGACATTACCTAATCCAGCCTGAAGACTCATTTTTATCCACGACAGAGATGATGGGCTTCAAGTTTGCCAAGGCTTTATAAGAAGTAGCAAAGCAAAACTCTGGGTTTAGAGCTAAGTGTTCAATTTTGTTTGCATAGGAATTCAAATGGCTTTCATCATGCCATTTTGCAATAACTCCACACGATTCATCTAATGTGACTTGAATAGAAAGATACTCGCACATTTCTAAAAATGCGTCTCTATATCCGAACCAAATTGCACCTATGTAGTAATGCTTTCTGAATTTACGCGGTACAAAAGCAGTTGAAATCTTCCGAGTTTCCCACGCTCCGATGCCGCCGTAGATTAATTTCTTCAAGAAATCCTTCATAAAAAGTAATGGATTTCTAATGGAATTAATGCTAAAAATAGTCCTGGATCGATAAAATCCAGGATGCTTTACAAAAGCAAGACGTGACCCAGCATTATTCGCCATAATAGAAAATGGCAGAAAATTACCGCTAAATTTCATGTCAGCATCGATGTATACAAGTAGTTCATCTGTTAAAAAATTCCTAATTTCATTAATGTATTTATATCTATACAAAGTTACGAAAGGCCAAGGCTCATGTTCAATTTGGAATATTTGCAAACGAGTACCAAGTAATTCGACAATGTCCTTAGGAAGTTTTTGGCCAGAGTCTGTCAAAACTACCCATTTAAAGTTTAAATCGGGCTCTGGCAAAGCATAGTAGGATCTTACTAAGTTAGCCCAAAACTGTACATACCTATCAGTTGCTATTGAAATAATAGTAACATTAAACACTGTGACACAATACTTTTTAAATTATGATTAGTCAATATCTAAAAAGGAGGTTTTTTGGACAGCTCGTTGATTGGTAATTCACAAATTTATTTTTCGGTAATTGTGGTAACTTTGAACGCAGAAAATACAATTAAAAGATGTTTAGATTCTCTTCAATTCCAAAGTTTTAAAAATTTTGAAATTATTAATATTGATGGCGGTTCGGATGATACAACTTTGGAATTTTTTTCAGCATATCCAAATCTTAAAATTCGATCTATTTCTGAAAAAGACAAAGGCCTATACTTTGCTATGAATAAAGGGCTGAGCTTAGCTAATGGGAAAATAATAGCTATCTTAAATTCTGATGATTATTATTTACCTAACACTTTACAAATAGTTTTTAGAAATTTTCAAAATAATCCCGAAATCGATGTACTAGCAGGTTCTACTAGCTTGTCAGGAAGAGTTTTGCAAAATCCAAACTTAATGGATCTAAGAAAGGAAATGATTCCACACCCTTCGTTATTTGTAAAAAAAGACTGTTACATGAAATTTGGTTTTTTTAATACAAAATTCCGAGTAGCTGCTGACTATGAATTTGTGTTAAGGATTACTAAGGAAGGTGTGATCATACAAAAAATTAATGAATTGCTGGCCATAATGACTCCAGGAGGTTTTTCCTCTAGAAATGTATTCCGATCAATTTTAGAAACAACAATTCTTCAAAGACGATACAATAATTGGAATTTGGCCTATACATTAGTTCAACTTTGCAAATATATTTTAGGCACTTACATGAGAAAAATCAATCTGACTAATTAATCTTTACTTTTACTTTTATATACGCTGAGTAACATACTCATCTCTATTTTTGAATCAAGACAAGAATTCTTCTCTAAGTAAATTTCCTGTATTTGGTTAAGGCAGAGATCTTGAAATTGAAAAATTTCTAATATTTATTGAGCAAATAACGCAACTTGCCAATTATTGGTGTAGTGTGAGGGGCGATAATGTTACGTCACATAAAAGTAATAGGCCAAAGTTGATAAGGGTTATCTTGTCTTGGTATCGAAATAATATATCCAAGATAAATTTTATAGAAGACTTTCTCAAATACAATAAGGCAATATTTGGTCCTTTGAAATCTAATACTAAAAAAAATAGTCCAATTGTTTTAATGGAACTAAATATTTCATTTATTGGTTATATTGTATTAAGTTTGATAAGTAAAATTAAACAAGATGAGGGAACAAATATAGTTTCCTACCATCCAATTAGGTTTAGAGGAATTAAAGATAGACTGAAGTTGTATTTTTTTTCAGTTAGTAAGATTGATAATGGCCTGCTAAGACCATTCAAGATACATCGATCCATGGGGGTTGTAAATTTTATTCAACCCAAAAGATTACATCGTTATAAAATAAACTCAAATGCACTTTTACAAAAGATCGAAAAAAGAGATAAAGAATATTTAATAAATTTAGAGGTTGAAGGAATCAGAATTGGCGATCTATTTTACGATTGGTATTTGCGCTCTCACCTCGCTGAGACATTGGATCTGAATGAGAAAGATTTCAAGAGAGATTTTTTATTTTTTTGCAAAAATTTTTATTGGTGGCTAGACTATTTTCACGAAAACAAAGTTGACTCCGTATTTGTTTCACACACGGTTTACCAATTTGCTCTTCCCGCAAGAGTAGGCTTGAAATTTGGAGCAAAAGTGTTCCTTGCGGCAGGAAATCGGATATATCAAATAACAAGTGGCAAATTATGGTCAGATATAGAATTTCTTAGTTATGTTCCTGGAATTAATAATCAATTTGGTTATGAGGTTGATTTAAGTAGGGCGAAGTTAGAATTAAACAAATTACGACAAGGTAGTCGAATTATTGCAGCTCACGCCTATGGATCCGGATATTCAGGTGCAAATACATCAAAAATTATCAAAGAGCCTCAATCCATTAATATTCTTATAGCATGTCATTGTTTTTCGGACGCTCCTCACGCCTATGGTGATATGTTATTTCCAGATTTTGGCGAGTGGCTTAATTTTATCGGAGAATTGAGTAAAAACTTAACGTACACTTTTTACGCAAAACCTCACCCTCATTTTTGGGATTCTGATAAAATTCTTTATCGAAAATTTTTAAACAAGTTCCCAAATATTATAGGAATACCAAGTGACGTTTCGAATACTACGCTATTTAACCAAGGAATTAATGTAGTTTTAACCGTAAACGGCACTATTGCATTTGAGGCGGCTTATGAGGGGATTTTAGTCATAAATGGTTCACTTAATTCCCCCCATGTTAATTATCCTTTTACTTTGACTCCAGCGTCAACAATAGAGCTACAAAATTATTTTTTTAACCTAGAAAATATTTTAAAATTCTGGAGTCCTAAAAAATCAGACATTGAACATTTTTTTGACATTCATCACTTAAGAAAAAACACTAACTTTTTGTTTGGAAAAAATACCCCATTATTTTACCAGTATATCGGCGGCTATAAAGAACAATTTACCAACCCAAAAGTATTAGAATATTGGATGAATGAAGTGAAAAAGAGTGATATCGAGCTAGTAAAAAATCGAATTAAAAATTTTCTAAGAAGTGATCAATATTTTCTTGATAATTGGTTCTCTTGAATTACAGGGGATTAAATTCATAATTTTTATTTGTATTTTCACTTATAATGTTATACTCTTTGAAAATTAATGTAAATTTGTTCTTAATTTGAAAAGAGTTCATGAGCCTATGTCTGATGTCGGAAAAATAAGAGTTAGGCTATACGGCGGTTTGGGCAATCAAATTTTTCAATTTTACGCTGGGCTCAATGCGTCCTATGAATTTGGAGCTGACCTGGAGTTCGATACTAGGTGGCTAAATGCATACGGCTCACACCTCAATTCAAATATATTAAATTTTAATTTCATGCAGAATATGAGTTTAGTTACCGTTGAAAATTCACAAAAAGTTAATTTTACATATCAAAGAATAAGAAATAAAGTCGCTCAGAATTCCACACTTTTTTCTAAAGCTTTTTGTCTAAATGTTCCAAAAAATTGTGGATACATTGATATACCCATGTATAAAAAAGGGATCGAGCTCAGAGGTTATTATCAATCATATGAATATTACAAAAATTGTGTTTTATTTGGGGCGAAAACTAATTGGTCACAAAAATTTGATTCTTTTTATTTTAAACAGTTAAAAAACAATTATGATAAAAAGCAATTTATATCTCTCCATGTCAGGGGAGGCGACTATTTAAATAAACCTAGGATTTATCAACAACTTGGTTCAAACTATTATAAAAATTCAGTTAGAGAATTAAGGCGCACGTTAGGAAATTTGAATGTATATGTTTTTAGTGATGATGAATCTTATGCCCGATATGTATTGAGGAACATCAAGGGGGTAAATTATGTAGACCAAGATGAGTTAAGTGCAAGTGAAGCTATGCTTTTAATGTCAATGGGGCAAGGTTTAATTATTGCAAACTCTACTTTTTCCTATTGGTCAGCAATAATTAATGGCAGTAGCTATGTTATAGCTCCTAAGTTTTGGTTCACCAATATGGCAGTGAGTAAATACTTATATTCTCCAGCTTGGCAAATACTCTAAAAACATACTCCCTAATAATTTTTTGGTATCTATTCTAAATTACGGGTATAATTTGTGATTTCACCGTCCAAAATTTTTCTCCAAAAATAAATCGATTTATTGAATTTTGCAATTTTTAATACAAATTATAGTTTTTATTTTCCATATCTAAAGTTTTTAAGTTAGTACAACCTGGGGTGCAATGAATATATTGAATCTTATATCCTTTTATAAAAAGTATTAATTCAAAGAATTAATCTAAAGTAGTGTAAACTGTCTCTACCTGGAGACGTCGCATAGCCCGGTCTAGTGCGCCTCACTGCTAATGAGGTTAACCCCTAAAGGGTTTCGGAGGTTCAAATCCTCTCGT
>B570J29032_109959069_pt1 | contig 17869 bp, 16 predicted proteins | sample LakMenEpi16Nov12_FD_29032 | JGI IMG/M metagenome (IMG submission 29032) | reverse complement strand
CACTATCGCGTGATGTTCCGTTCAGACATCTGTGGCATCAGGACTCATGAGCAAACCCTCAGTGCCGCCGATGATGCATTCTTGGCTCTCCTCGACTTAGCCGAAGCTGTTGATCCGGAAAGAGATCCAGCCGACGCCATGTCTTTACCTGTTGCGCTTTGGGCTCAAGCGCATGGCTTGGCCACTCTGTTCATCGATAGCCCACTTCTCGACAAACTTCCTCCCGAAACAAACCTTGAAGAACTTGTCGACAAAGTCTCACAACTCACAACATGGAGTACACATGGCAACTAGAAGCAATCCGTTTCTAGCTGGGAACCTTGCACCAGTACACGAAGAAGTCACTGAAACAAACCTGCGTGTCACCGGCACGTTGCCGCCACAACTAGACGGTCGATATGTACGCAACGGACCAAACCCGTTTGGTGCAGTTAACGAAGAGAAGTACCACTGGTTCTCCGGCGACGGAATGGTGCACGGCATTCGTATTCGCGATGGAAAAGCTGAGTGGTACCGCAATCGTTGGGTGCGTGAACCAAACCTTTCACAACAAATGGGTGAAATTGCACCGCCGTCTGATTGGCCTGCAGATCACAACACTTTTTCTGCCAACACAAATGTCATTCAGCACGCCGGAAAGACATACGCAATAGTTGAAGCAGGTTCGCCCCCCATTGAGCTGGACTTTGAACTTGACACCGTGCGCATAACAAATCTCGAAGGCACGTTGCCGATGGCGTTTTCTGCCCACCCAAAGCGTGATCCACGTACGAATGAGCTTCATGTCATGACGTACTGGTGGGGTTGGGGAAATCAAGTGCAGTATGTCGTTGTTGGCACAGATGGTCGCGTCTCGCGCACTGTAGACATTCCACTTCCTGGTGGTCCGATGATTCACGACATTTCCATCACAGAAAAGTACGCACTGGTGTTTGACTTACCGTGCGTGTTCAACATTGACGCCGCTATGAACGGTGCAAGTCTTCCGTACTACTGGGACAACAATTATGAAGCACGCATTGGTTTGTTGCCTCGCAACGGAAGTGCAAGCGACATCTCGTGGGTCACCATTAACTCGTGTTACTTCTTCCATCCAATGAACTCCTACGACCTGCCCGATGGTCGCGTTGTTCTCGATGCAGCACGTCATCCGCGCATGTTCGACCGCGAACGTCGCGGACCAAGCGAAGGCCCACCCACATTGGTGCGATGGATCCTCGACCCAGCAACAGGTCGTGCAACCGAAGAAGTTCTCGACGATCGCGCACAAGAGTTCCCGCGCATTCACGAAGGGCTCATTGGACTACCCAACCGGTACGGCTATTCCGCAGGTATTGCAGAAGGCTTCTCACAAGATGTGCTGTACAAAGCCGACTTGGAAAAGAAAACGTTCACGGCGCGTAACGATGCGGCCCAGTTTGGGTATGGCGAACCTGTCTTTGTTCCGCGCACAGACGCACCGGTCACGGCCGACAACGAAGACGACGGGTTCGTCATGGCACTTCGACAAAACCTGGACTCTGGTTTGTCCGAGTTGGCCATTTTTGACTCTCGAGGCTTCACCGATGACCCCGTGGCCGTCGTACACCTGCCGGTTCGGGTGCCCAATGGCTTCCACGGCAACTGGATGCCCATTCACCAATAAAGACGGGACAATCAGGACGGGACTTTATTCCCGACCAATCTTGTCGGGAATAGGATTTTTCGCCCTATCCTCATTCGGAGTAACCGTTCCTATAAGGAGGACATCATGACCGTGCGTCTTGGCGACACCGCCCCCGACTTCACTGCCGCAACCACCCAAGGCACCATCAACTTTCACGAATGGCTTGGCGACTCCTGGGGAGTTCTCTTCAGCCATCCAAAAGATTTCACTCCGGTGTGCACCACCGAGCTTGGTTATGTCGCTCGCATTAAGCCAGAGTTCGACAAGCGCAATGTGAAGGTCATTGGTTTGTCTGTAGACCCAGTTGACTCGCACGAAAAGTGGGAAGCAGACATTGCAGAAACACAGGGAACACCGGTGAATTTCCCCATGATTGGTGATGCAGACAAGAACGTGTCGAACTTGTACGACATGATTCACCCAAACGCCAGCGACACCATGACTGTGCGTTCCGTGTTCATTGTCGGACCAGACAAGAAGATCAAGTTGAGTATTACTTACCCCGCGTCAACCGGCCGTAACTTCGACGAAATTCTTCGCGTTATCGACTCGCTGCAACTCACTGCAAAGTTCAAAGTGGCAACACCAGCTAACTGGACAGATGGCGGCGATGTCATCATCGGTGCAGCAGTGTCTGACGATGAAGCAAAGACTCTCTTCCCACAAGGATGGAAGACGGTAAAGCCGTACCTTCGCGTCTTGCCACAACCTAAATAACCTTCATTTCTATTGCCTTTTTGTTCTGTCGGAGTTGGGTCTATGACCTAACTCCGACAGACTTGTTTTATGACCTCCCCCACCCTCACGGTTGCCGCTTCAGCAAAGAACGCCACGAAAAAGTACGGAAAAGATGAGGGCGTGGTGTACGCACTCAACGACGTGTCCGTCGACTTCTACTCCGGACAGTTCACCGCCATCATGGGCCCCAGTGGTTCGGGAAAATCCACACTCATGCATTGCATCGCCGGCCTCGATGAACTCACCGAAGGCACAGCCATCATTGACAACGTTGAACTGTCAACGCTTAGCGACAAGAACTTGACTCAACTACGTCGCGAGAAGATTGGCTTCATCTTTCAGTCTTTCAACTTGGTGCCAACACTCACTGCAGAAGAGAACATTCGCTTGCCACTCATGTTAGGCAACAACAAGGGTGACGAACAGTGGATTCAACGAGTCATATCCACCGTTCACTTGAACGATCGCCTCACACACCGCCCAAGTGAATTGTCTGGTGGACAACAACAGCGTGTTGCTGTGGCGCGCGCATTGGCTAGCCAGCCACGAATTATCTTGGCCGACGAACCAACTGGAAATCTCGACTCCACCACTGGAAGTGAAATTCTGAAGTTCATGCGCATGGCAGTTGACGAATTAGGTCAAACAATTGTGATGGTGACGCATGATCCCGTTGCTGCGGCCTATGCCGACCGCATTGTGTTCTTGGCAGACGGAAAAATTGCTGGCGAAATGCTGGAGCCCACTGCTGAAAAAGTCCTCGACCGTATGAAGAGCCTCGGCAACTAATCACATGTTTCGCATTGCACTAAAGAGCATTGTGGGCCGAAAGGCTCGCTTAGTGCTCACCTCGCTAGCAGTCATTCTGGGTACGGCATTTTTGTCTGGCACCTCAGTTTTCTCCGCCACTCTCGACCGTACGTTCAACAACTTGTTTGAAGACGTCTTCAAGAACATCGACGGTTACGTGCGTTCCACACAAGTAGTGGAAGGTGACTTCGGCGTTATTGAACGCCAACGCATTCCCGCCGATTATGTCGACAAAGTGTTGGCTGTTCCCGGAGTCAGCGATGCCGTTCCGGACATCCAAGCATTCGCACGCATTGTTGGAAAAGATGGCAAGCCCATTGGCACCGAAGGTGCGGGCCCTCCAACTTTCGGCAGCGTTGCAGTGGAATTCAAGGGTGCTCTTTGGACAATTGCCCAAGGCCGATTTCCAAATGGCCCTACCGAAGTAGCTCTCGATGAAGCATCTGCAGAGAAGGCTGGCTACGTCCTTGGCGACACGGTAAAGGTTGTTGCGCAATCTGGTAGCCGCACGTTCACCATGGTGGGTATTGCCTCCTACGGAGATGTTCGCTCACCTGGTGGTGCAACATTTGCACTGTTCGATGTTCCCACGGCAGCCGAGTTTCTTGGCAAGCCTGGTTTTGTAGATGCCATCTTGGTTGTGGGCGACGGGTCACGTTCCGACGATGCGCTTGCAAAAGACATTGACACCATCTTTGAACCGCGCCAGAAAGTGGAAACACTGACTGGTGCAGAAATCACCAAAGAAACTCAAGACGACATCGGACAAGCTCTGTCGTTCTTCAGCATCTTCCTCACTATCTTCAGCGTGATCGCATTAGGAGTGGGAAGTTTCGTTATTTACAACGTGTTCTCCATTAGTGCGGCTCAACGACAAAAAGAGAATGCACTCCTTCGCGCTCTCGGCGCAAATAGGGCTCAGATCACTCGGTCCATGCTGATTGAGTCACTAGTTGTTGGACTATTTGGTTCATTGCTCGGATTTGTTGGCGGCATCGGAATTTCGAAGTTGCTCTCCGTTGCCCTGCCCGCTCTTGGGTTTGACCTGCCAAGCGGCGGACTTGTCATTACCGCATCCATCCTCATTAACACCGTGGTTGTGGGACTGATTGTCACGGTTTTGTCTGCAGTACTTCCTGCTCGACGTGCCGGCAAAGTTCCACCTCTTGCCGCTATGCGCGCAACAGCAATTGAAACTGCCGGACCAGGTCGAGTTCGGTTGTTCTGGGGACTTGGCTCCATGCTCGTCGGACTAGGAATCATTGGTGCGGTCATCGGCGGCAGTTCCAACAACCTTTTGGGCTTTGGTGTCCTCTTTGTCTTTGTCGGAACAATTGTGATTGGTCCATCCATTGCCAGACCTGTCGCTCTGTTCTTGGGACGACCCGCAGAAACATTGCGTGGCGTCACTGGGCAAATGGCTCGTCAAAACGCAGCACGTAATCCGAAGAGAACGTCGCGAACATCGGCACCCGTGCTGATTGGTGTGGCATTAGTGACTGCAGTGTCAGCGCTTGCAGCCAGCATTAACGGCCAAATTTCGGACATCTTCACAGAACAGTTCAAGGGTGACTTCGCCGTCAACAGCAATGCACAGGGATTTGGCGGCCTTAGCCCCAACCTTGCAACAACGCTGTCGGGTATTGATGGTGTCGACGATGCGTCAGGAATTGGAACCGCCCTCACAAAAATCAACGACAAGGGTCGCACTCTCATCGTGATCTCGCCGTCCACAATTGGTGGCAACTACGACATCGGTCTGGTCAATGCGGACTATTCAGTGCTCGACAAAGACGGAATCCTTATTTCCGAATCATTGGCAAAGCGCGACAACCTACAGATTGGCTCCGTCATTCCGGTGACTTTCGGCGATGGAGTTACACGAGACCTCACCGTTCGCGCGTTGTACGTTCATAACGATCTCGCTGGTGATCGCGTCATTAGCCGAGAGACTTTTGCTGGCACCACAGTGTCAAGTTTTGACTTCTCTATCTACATCACACTGGACAAAGACGCGAACAACGAGAAGGTTCGCGCCGAGCTTCAGAAGGTTGTCGATGACTACGGTCAAGGAAAACTGTTGTCACGCGACGAGTACATTGACGAGCAAGCAGGCCAAGTAAACCAACTTCTTGGACTCATTTATGGATTGCTGGCCTTGTCGGTCATCATCGCAATTGTCGGAATCATCATCACCTTGCTGCTTTCCGTGTTCGAACGCCAACGTGAAATTGGACTGTTACGAGCCGTGGGCATGACTCGATCACAAGTACGCACCACTGTGCGTTGGGAGAGTGTCATCACGTCACTTTTGGGAGCGGTTTTAGGCATTGTTCTCGGGCTGGGACTTGGCTGGGTCATTGTGTACGCACTGCGCGACCAGGGTCTCACGTCGTTCCAGGTTCCCGTGGGCTCCACTGTGTTCATCATGGTGATGTCGTTTGTCGTTGGCGTTCTTGCTGCCGTGTACCCGGCATGGCGTGCAACCAAAGTCGACATGCTCGACGCGTTGAATACAAACTGACATGAAGACACCAAACGACATCACTCCAGAGATGTTGGAATTCTTGCGCGAATATCATCTGGCGTCGCTTACCACTATGCGTGTAGACGGCTCGCCTCATGTTGTTCCTGTTGGATTCTCATACGACCACGATGCACGTGTGGTGCGCGTCATTACCTTTGCCTCATCGTTGAAGTACAAGAATGCGCTTCGTGGCGGACGAGCAGTGGTGAGTCAGGTGGATGGTGGTCGCTGGCTCACACTAGAGGGCACCGTCAGCGGCACCGCCGACCCAGACCGCGTTGCTGCTGCGGTTGCCGGATATGCGGGGCGATATCGCCAACCTGGCGAGCGTGAAGATCGTGTGGCAATTGAAATTGCCATTGATCGAGTAATGGGCAGAGCGTAAAGAACGTCTACGACGCTGTGCGCGACCGCAAGATGTCGCCCACAAACTGAGAACCTGCGGGATGCGGGTCTATCGAACGCGCAATAGGGTCACTGTCGTCGCGTTCTGGGTATGGCTCACATCCCACTTGACACCCGGGGCACCAATATAGAAGACGCGCCATTTCGCCCATTTTTGTTAGCCGAATGACATCACCGCAACGCACGCATTTCTGGCCATTGCGTCCGTACACCGCGAGACCACCAGGTACATCGGGAGCAGTGACTCGTACTGGTGAATTCAAGTTTGCGCGCAATTGCGCAGCTGCGGTGAGAACCAGGTCGAGGCAGGTTGACTGCGGAACGTTTGACACTTTTGCCCACGGATGAATGCCGCATGCCCACAACACTTCGCATCGGAAAACATTTCCAACACCGCTCATGACACGTTGGTCCAAAAGAGCATCGCCGATTGTTGCATCGGGATTGTCGTAGTGAAACAGACGCGCAGCGCATTCGTGCAAGTCAGCATTTTCATTACACAGGTCGGGACCCAAACGTCCTGCACGTGGATGACGAGTCTGGTCAAACTCCCGATACGTCTCCACTACAGGTGCGTTAAAACACACAGCCACCCATTCATCAGTTTCAATAATGACGCGAGCCTGATGACGACGCTTGCGCCATTTTTCTCCGGGGTGATACAAGTGCCAAGAACCGGTCATACGCATGTGAGTGTGCAAAATGATTCCGTCGTCAAACACAATTTCAAGATGCTTGCCGTGGCTTTCCACTCGCTCTACTGCTGCACCTCGTCGAGGTGCCGGACCTACTAAGCGTTGTGCTTCAAATTTGGAGACAGTTCGACCTACTAACGCTGTTCGCAACGCTGCGGCTGCGCGATAGATGGTGTCTCCCTCGGGCACGCCTTAACAGTAGTTCAGGGCAATTGACCAACAGATGCAAGAGCCAGACGAATGAGTCGATCGTGACCACTTGTCATTTCACGAATGACATCTGTACTGACTGCTTGTTCTGGAGTGAACCATGCAAGGTCGAGAGCTTGTTGGGTGGGATGACACTCGCCGGTGACGGGCACCACAAACGCAAGACTGACGGCGTGGTGACGAGGGTCGTAGAAACCCGACACCGAGGGATCTTGAAAATACTCGACCACCGTGAATGGTGAGGGCTCTGGTGGGATGCGCGGGAAGGCCATAGGGCCCAGATCCTTCTCCAGATGGCGCATGAGAGCGTCTCTAATGCGTTCATTCAGCAAAACGCGACCAGACACCACCATGCGGCTGATGTTGCCGTCTGCAGCTTGGCGCAACAGCATGCCCACATGTGTGACGGTGCCATCGTGATCTGTGCGCACGGGGACGGCATCGACATACACCAGGGGCACCTGGTTACGCACGGCCTGAATGTCTTCAGGGTTCAGCCAGGCGTGCTGTGTGTCTGTTTGCTCGCTCATTCCCGCCGAGATTACTACGGGATTTTCACCACTCTGTTGATACGTATTTGGTCTCGAGGAAGGCAAGCAACCCCTCGTGGGCACCTTCGCGACCAAGCCCCGATGCCTTCACGCCACCAAATGGTGCTGCCGGGTCGGAGACCAACCCGCGATTAAGACCCACCATGCCTGTTTCCAGCTCGTTGGCGATTCTCATTCCGCGACCCACATTGCGTGTGTAGATATACGACACCAAACCATGTTCAACATTGTTGAACAACGGCAGCGAATCTTCCACTGAATCGATTCGCACAATGGGAGCAACAGGACCAAAGACTTCTTCATTCAGAATGGGGTTGGTGGGTGACACGTTGGTCAGAACTGTGGCATCGACACCGTGCATTGGCGCTGGAGTTAGCCCACCACCACAGGCAATTGTTGCACCTGCATCTACCGCGGCTGCAATGAGGTGCGCTACACGAATTTGTTGTGCGTTGCTCACAAGTGGCCCCAGCGTGACACCTTCAGCAAGGCCATTACCCACGACGAGCGCAGACATTCGTGCCGTGAACTTCTGAACAAACTCGTCGTGCACTGCCGAGTGAACAAAGAATCGGTTGGCAGCAGTACATGCCGCTCCCCCATTACGCATCTTTGCAATCATTGCGCCATCTACGGCGGCGTCGATGTCTGCGTCGTCACACACAATGAACGGGGCGTTCCCGCCGAGTTCCATTGAACAATTCACCACGCGCTCTGCCGCCTGTGTTAACAACAATGACCCCACGCGAGTACTTCCGGTAAATGACAATTTGCGTACCACGCCCGATGACAACAACGCCTGAACCGCTTCGCCAGGTGGGTCGGGAGTGATGACATGAAGTACGTCTCTCGGAACGCCACACCGGTACAAGATGTTGGCAATTGCATACGCGGTAAGCGGGGTTTCGCTCGCTGGCTTCAACAGAACTGTGCATCCGGCTGCCAGAGCTGGTCCTATCTTTCGAGTAGCCATTGCCGCAGGGAAATTCCATGGCGTGATGCACAGTGCAACCCCCACTGGCTGGCGAGTTATTGCGAACCACTGAGATCCATTCGGTGCTTGGCGTAAGTCACCATCAATGCGAACCGCTTCTTCGCTAAACCACCGAAAGAACTCTGCTGCGTACAGCACTTCTGCTCGTGCATCAGAAAGAACTTTTCCGTTCTCCCGAACGATGAGTTCGGCCAACTGCTCTTGCTCGGCCAGCATCAGTTCATACGCACGTCGCAACATCTCACCGCGGTCGCGACCTGTGCGCTGGCGCCACGATATGAACGCTTCAGATGCAGTGACTGCAGCAGCAATGCAGTCCGCCGTGGTGTGCAGTGGAACATCCCCCACCTTTTCACCAGTTGCAGGATTCAGAACAGTGAGAGTTGCCATGGCACCATTCTGCCCGACAACGAAGAACGACCCGGTGCGAATGCACCGGGTCGTTCCGTGATGGGGATGGGAAGAATCAGCCTGCGCTGATCTTTGCAACCTGTGAGAGTGCCTTCGCCAAAATGGCTCCCTGAAGGGCGGTGTAACCGGCTCCAGCAGCATTCTTTGGCGCGCACTGGCCAAGGAAGTAGCTGAAGAAGCGCTTCACGCCTACGTTGTCAGAGTTATTCACTGTTGATGACAATCCGTACGAGATGGCGTTGATGGGGTACGCATCTGCTGCGGTTGCGGCATAGTTCTGGTTTACCAGACCTTCTGCTGTGACTTCAGCAGCTTCGAACCAGATAGCCGATGACACTGGAGAAGGCGCCACGTACTTTTTAGCAGGATTCAACACCGCTGCAGCCTTTACGCTGCGCTCTTCCAAGAAGGACACTTCAGCGTATGTAATGGAACCATTGTTGTCGCGTACATAGTTCGCAACACCTTCGTTACCACTTGCTGCCTGGAACGTACCATCTGATGGAACTGAGGTGGGGAAAGCAGTAGTGAAGTTGTCATTCGTTACTTTGGTCCAGATTGCTGGGAACGTCTTGTTCAAGTAGTTAATGAAATTGTTCGTGGTACCAGAACCGCCACTGCGGTAAGCAACACGAATTGCAAGGTTGGGGAAAGTAATGGTTACACCATCCCTCACTTGCTCAACTGCCAAGGTACCAACAGTGGTCTTGCCAGCCTTCACGGTGAAGATGGTGTTCTTTGCATATGCAATGGAGCGTGTCAACGTAGCCTTTGGCGCTGCAGACAAGACCATCTTTGGTGATCCACCAAGTGAAGTACGAGTAATAGTCACCTTTGACTTTGCAAACTTCTTGCGAGCTGCAGCATTCATCTTCACAGTGAAGTTAACTTTGCTGCCAACCTTGGCTACCGATGCGGTCACGCCAGCCACTGTAGAAGTAAGTTTCTTCTTCACGCTTGTTGCCTTGTTGACTGCAGCAATAGCTGGGTCGTTCCAGTTGGTGATCTGACCGGCAAAGATCTTTGCTACCAACTCACCGGTCAGGCGAATTTGTGCATTTGCTGGGCTCATGCCGTCAACGCGATAACCGATACCGATTGGTCCACCTACCAAGGGGACATACACCAATCCGGCGGGAGGGTTAGACGGGTAGGCAGACTCAGATCCACCAAACTTGTAGGTGCCATTCTGAAAATCTCGCCGACCGTTTGATGAACCAACCGAAGCATAAGTAATAACGTCAACAGGGTTTGTGTTGAACTGCGTGTTGCGGTTGTACTGAGCCGCGCAGATGTCCATCATGTTGGCAAGGAATGTGGCGCCACCACCACCCAGGTTCGCAGCACTAGCTGGATTCACTGGAGTCATACTGGTTGCCGCGACGGCAAGTGCCGCTGCCACAACAAACTTACGACGTAATTTCATTTGGGTTTCTCCTTTTGGTTTTCTTCCCAAGGAGAAACTATGAGACCGACTTATCGCCAATCCTGCCGTGTTCTGAACACATCAGGATGATTGAGTGAACAATCGGTGAACGACCAATCAGCCGAAACGACCCTGCACATAATCAGCTGTGCGCTGATCTGAGGGATTCGAGAAGATGTTTGTGGTGAGGTCTGCTTCCACAAGTCGGCCCGGTCCACCGTCTGACAAGAAGAATGCGCAGTAGTCACTCACACGAGCAGCCTGTTGCATGTTGTGAGTGACAATAACGATGGTCATTGTCTCCGACAATTGAACAATGGTCTCTTCAACACGCAATGTTGAGCCAGGGTCGAGAGCTGAACAAGGCTCGTCCAACAACAACACATCTGGCTTCAACGCCAAGGCGCGTGCAATACACAGACGCTGTTGTTGGCCACCCGACAGTGAGCCACCTGCTGCCTTGAGGCGATCCTTCACTTCATTCCAGAGTCCTGCGCGAGTAAGGCAATCTTCGATAAGTGCGTCTTCATCGTCTGTCTTCACGCGTGCAAGCTTGAGGCCTGCGATGACATTCTCACCAATATTCATTGCAGGAAACGGGTTTGCCTTCTGAAATACCATGCCAATTCGGCGGCGAATTTCAATGGGGTTTACACCGGGAGCGTAAACATCGTTACCTTCGAACAACACCTCGCCCGCCATTGCGGCCTTAGGAATGAACTCGTGCATTCTGTTGAGGAGGCGTAGGAAGGTGGATTTGCCACACCCTGATGGGCCGATGAGCCCCGTCACAGTGTTCTCGGGAAAGTGCAGGGATACATCTGCCAAAGCATGGTGCTTGTTGAACCACGCGTGAACGCCTACTGCTTCAAGGCCTCCGCGGCGAGACACTTCTAAGTTCCCCGCATTGCGCTGAGTGCGATCTTCCACCACACCTGCATCAGCAGGAACCGACGGAACAATTACTTCAGATGAGTTCAGATCGTTATTGATGTTGTTATCCATTGTGTGTACTTACTTTCGACGTAAACGGGTACTGGCAGTGCGAGCGATTAAGAACAGAATGAAGACAACCCCGAGGAGGACCAATGATCCACCCCACGCACGTGTGGTTGCGTTTGCATCTCCGAGCCCAAGATTGGAAAAGATGTAAATGGGCAGACTGGCTATCGGGTCCGTAAGGCTGGTGCTCTTTGCGACAAAGTAGGACGCAGTCAGAATGAGTGGAGCTGTTTCGCCTACCACTCGAGCTATTCCAAGAACTGCTGCTGTCACTAGTCCTGAAGCAACAGTTGGAATTACCACTCGGAACGTGGTTCGGGCTTGCGAAGCACCAAGTGCATAACTAGCGGACCGAAGATCTTCTGGAACAATCTTCAGTACCTCTTCCGAAGTTCTCGCAACGGTCGGAAGCATGAGAATGACTAAGGCCAGAGCACCGGCCGTAGCGCTAAATGACCCAGTGAGAATGACAACTGTTGAGTACACGAACAGACCAGCAACGATAGAGGGAACACCACTCATTGCTTGAGTGAGGAAGCGAACCATCGTGGCGAACCTTCCCTTCACTTCAACGATGTACACCGCGGCCAAGATGCCGAGTGGAACTGCGATAACTGATGCAACCAACACCATGACCAAAGTTCCGATGATGGCGTGGGCTACTCCGCCGTACTGCAAAAGGTCGCTTGACGGAGTGATCTTCATGTCGTCGGTGAGATACTTGGCGTGAAATGCTTTTGAGCCCTTGTTGAAGACCTCAACAAAGATGGACACCCAAGGAATCGCCACAGTGACGAAGGCCATGGAGATTAATGATGTGGCAATTCGATCACTTGCAATGTTCCAGCCGTGGCGCACCGTACCGATGAACGCAATCACGGGAACCGCAAACGCCAGCCCCACATACCACCCAAGGAAGCCACTGAGGCCGGTGAGATTGTTGACGATCGAACCGAATACACCGGAGAGAGCGAGCAGTACGAGAGCACGTAATGCAGTGCTTCGCGAATGATCCCACGGACGACGTGGCTGTGGAACGACATCGGTGTGCTGAAACGTGGTCATACAATTTTCCTTGAACGATTCACGATGACAGTCGCGAGGAAGTTGACAGCCAACGTGACAAGGAACAACACCAAACCTGCCGCCATTAGGCCCTTGATTTCGTAGTCCGATGCTTCGCCAAACTTTGTAGCAATGAGCGAAGCAACGTTTCCACCCGCCGACGCGAGAATCTTGAAGTTCACCTCGAACACCAAGTTCAACGTGAGGTACACCGCCACGGTTTCACCGAGCGCACGGCCAAGACCCAACATTGCACCACCGACTAACCCACTTCTCCCGAAGGGCAATACCACGGTCTTGATTCCACCCCACTTTGTTCCGCCAAGTGCGTAGGTGGCATCTACAAGGTCACGCGGTGCTTGGCTGTACACCTCTCGCGCCACCGATGTGACGATGGGCAGGATCATGATGGACAACAACAAACCCGCGAGTAGTGGCGACCGTCCAAATATGGGTGAAGGTACCGAAAAGAGTGGGATCCAACCAAGGTAATTGTTGAGGGTTGCGGACCAATCTTCTACCAAAGGAAGAAGAACCACATAGCCCCAGATTCCGTAGATGACTGAAGGAATCGCAGCTACAAGGTCAAGCAAGGCGGTGAGTGCGGTGCGCAGGAAACGCGGTGCGTAATACTCAATAAACAAAGCCGATGCAATTGCAAAAGGCACGGCGAAGATAATTGCAAGAGTGGCCGTGATGATCGAACCCACCAACATCGCTGCGATTCCAAAAGTTGCTGTCGATGGAACAGCAGGGTCAATCATTTCCCACTTTGAAGTCGTAATGAACCTGAGACCAAAGTCGGCAAAAATTTCAAATCCGCGATACAGCAAGAACGCCGCAATCAGAAGAAGGACAACGAGCGAGAACAGTGCCGAAGCCGATACGAACCCGCGGAACACTTTGTCGACCTTGGTGTAATAGGCCCGAATCTCGCGCTGCTCTGGTGGGGTGTCCAACGTTTGCACGCACAAAGTTTCTCAGTGGTACCTGTACCCAAATAGACGGCAAGGTGAACGAGGGGTGAACAGGTAGATGAACTTTTCCAGTCTCCCCCGTTAACCGTGGGAGAAATTGGCCTAACCGCCGAGGTACGCGGCCCGGACAGCTGGATCCTCCAGCAGGTCGTGCCCGGAGCCATCTTTCACCACGTAGCCCGTTTCCAGCACGTAGCCACGATGAGCAACGCGAAGAGCTTGCGTTGCATTTTGTTCCACCAACAACACCGAGATTCCCTCGGAGTTGATTTGCTTGATGATTTCAAAGATTTGAGCGATCAGCATGGGAGCAAGACCCATTGATGGTTCATCAAGCAAGAGCAATCGCGGACGGCTCATGAGTGCTCGACCAATAGCGAGCATCTGTTGCTCACCGCCAGACAGCGTTCCGCCCAACTGAGAGATTCTTTCCTCAAGGCGTGGAAACAAGTGAAACACGTGAGCGAGGTCTGCCGCTTTTTGTGCAGCGTCTCCCCCACGTACATATGTGCCCATGTCTAAATTCTCGCGAACGGTCATACCAGGGAAAATGCCTCTGCCTTCTGGGGCCTGACAAATTCCCAATTTCACGCGATCGTGCGGCGCCATCTTTGTGATGTCTTGACCATCGAAGATGACCGAACCCTGGGTAACTGTGCGAACTCCCGAGATGGTGCGCATGGTGGTGGTCTTGCCTGCACCGTTTGCACCAATGAGTGTGGTGATTTCACCCTCGCCTACACCGAAAGAGATTCCCTTCAGTGCTTCAATGCGGCCGTAAAAAACATGCAGATCTGAAACTTCAAGAAGCATTGTCGTCCACTCCTAGATATGCCGCGATGACATCGGGGTTGCTGCGAATATCAGCCGGTAAACCGTCGGCAATTTTCTTTCCGAAGTCGAGAACAGCAACACGGTCACTGACTTTCATCACGACATTCATGTCGTGCTCAATTAACAGAACTGTGTAGCCCTGCTCGCGAATCTTCAGAATGAGTTCGTTCAGTTCCTGCTTCTCTGCCGGGTTGAAACCAGCGGCGGGCTCGTCCAAACACAACAGTTGCGGTTCGGTTGCTAACGCACGTGCAATTTCAAGACGACGCTGGTATCCGTATGGCAAGTTACGTGCCGCATTGTTCGCACGGTCTGAAATACCCATAAATGTCAACAGTTCCATGGCACGCTCGCGAGCTTCATTCTCTTCTCGACGTTGACGCGGAGTGCGCAAAATGGCGCCACCCACCGATGACTTCTTGCGAGCATCGGCTCCCACCATGACATTCTCAACAGCTGTCATCTGTGAGAAAAGGCGAATGTTTTGGAATGTGCGTGCGATGCCTGCCTTGGTGATTTCAAATCGCTTTAGTCCAGCCATGGATTGACCATTGAACGTGACTGATCCGATAGTTGGTGAATACACGCCAGTCATCACGTTGAAACACGTTGTTTTTCCTGCGCCATTGGGCCCAATGAGGCCAAGTATTTCACCACGAGATATTTGCAAGGTGACTTCGCTGAGCGCCGTGACACCACCAAATTGCATGGTGACGTTGTTGAAGTCGAGAAGAATGTCGCTCACTGTGCCACCTCCTCTTTCTGGGCAGACCGACGTCGTTTCTTATGTTCATCGCCCACTCGCTTGGGCAAAATCCCCTCTGGGCGGAAGACCATCATGAGAACAAGAACCACACCGAACACGAAGACACGCTTGTCGGCAAAGTTGCGAAGACGCTCGGGCACGTAGGCCACCAAGATTCCTCCCAAGATTGCTCCGTACATGTTTCCGGAGCCACCCAATACAACAGCGGCCAAGAACAGAATTGATAACTGCAGCGGGAAGTTGTCGGGGTTAATGAAACCCACTTTGCCGGCATAGTGAACTCCGGCAAGACCACCCACGGCTGCGCCAATGGTGAATGCCCACAGTTTGAACTTGAAGGTATGAACACCCATGAGTTCGGCAGCATCTTCATCTTCGCGAATTGCCACCCATGCACGTCCCACTCGCGAATACTCCAAACGATGCAAGACGAAGACCACGATAAGCACCAACGTGAGCCCGAGGTAGTAGTACGGCTTTGCATCGAGAACACCAAACTTCAATCCCAGAATTGATGGTGGCTTCCTGATGTTGCTAATTCCGCGACTTGCGCCAAGCCAGTCCATGTTCTTTGCAGTCAAACGAATGATCTCTCCGAAGCCCAAGGTGACAATTGCCAAGTAGTCACCACGAAGTCGCAAGGTTGGCGCACCAAGAACGACGCCGAACAACATGGAGACAACAACCGCAATGGGTAACGACAGAAGCCAGGGAAGGTTGCCATGTTCACTGGTGAGAATTGCAGTGACGTAGGCACCGACGGCATAAAAGCCCACGTACCCCAAGTCGAGAAGGCCTGCGAGCCCCACCACCACGTTCAGACCAAGTGCAACCAGGACGAAGATAATCACTTGGTCGTTCAGAACAGTGGAGAACTGAGTTCCGGGAGTGTTGATGATTTGTCCGAGAACAGGAATGTCTGTCCAGAACGGTGCGAGGTAGAGCGCAATGACGACGATGGCGTAGAAGGAGTACTTCTGCCACTTAGTCATGCGATGAAATGCATCGCCCACTGAATCCATTGCATCTCTGACGGGTGCGAGAATGTTACCGATGGTGCTCATACGCGTGCCCTTCCAAGCGATTCACCAAGTAGTCCCGTTGGTCGGAACATAAGAACCACCAACAACACCGTGAATGCGATGACATCTTTCCATTGGCCACCAAAAATTGCAGAGCCATAATTCTCGACAAGTCCCAGGACTAGTCCACCCAACAGAGCGCCCTTTAAGTTGCCGATACCACCAAGAACTGCGGCAGTAAAGCTCTTGACACCCAAGATGAAACCAATGTTGAAGCGAGTCTGGTCGTAGACCAATGTGAACAACATTGCGGCACCACCGGCCATGACTCCGCCAAGGGCGAAGGTGACGATGATGATCATGTCTACGTTGACACCCAAAATGCGTGAGGTTTCAGCATCTTGTGCAACTGCGCGAACACCACGACCAAGTCGAGTTTTGTTCACAAACAAAGTGAGTGCTGTCATCATGAGCAATGCACCCACAATCACAATGAGATAGTCAATTCGAACATCAGTGCCGAACAAGTTGAAGACTGTCTTCTTTTCGAGAATTCGCGCTGTTTGGTACTGATCGCGTCCATGTGTGCCCCAAACGCCAACAGCTTCGGCAATTGCTGTTGATGCGCCGATAGCGGAGATAAGAAAAGCGAGACGTGGCGCTTGGCGACCACGTTTGAAAATTCGTAAATAGCTATACGCAATTGGTGCAGTGAGAACCAGCGAGACGATGACATTGATTTTTGTGTCGTCAATGAAAATGAGCGAAACAATAAACGCCGTCAAAAAGGCAAGTGCGACCGCGCCAATACTGTCACCATTGCCGCGAAGCGGTCGGTACGCAACGCGTTCTAGCAAGACGGCGCTGATGCCCGAGAACACCATTGCGATAATGAGGATGACAACTAGAAAGAAGACCAGCGTCATACCTGCGCGGTATGGATAGTTGCCGTCTTCAAGAAGTGGAATGTTCAAGAACTGCGACGAGGCGAGCAGCGATCCAAACGTACCCACCATAAAAATCTCTGAGTGCGCAAAGTTGATGAGTCGCAACACGCCGTACACCAACGTGTACCCAAGTGCGACCAACGCATAGATGGATCCGAGCGCCAAACCTGTGACGGTGAGGTCCCAAAATGTGCGGATAATGAGCCAGTCAGGCATTGGTGAAACCAGTTCTGTAATTGGACAATGTCATTGTGCGACGGTTAGTACAGCGTAGACAAAACAAACGGCCGAGGAACAAAGTTCCCCGGCCGTTTGCCAGTCTTTTAGTAGTCCCTAAGGATTACTCGATAAGGCCGAGCGAAACGATCGCCCCATCCTTAACTTGGTATGCGTATACAGCCGCGCCCGAGATCTCGCCGGTCTCGTCCCACTTCAGCTGCTTGGTAACGCCAGCAGCGTCGTAAGAGTTGATGAAGCTGAGGATGTCAGCGCGTGTTGTCTTGCCGTCCTTGATGGCTGCAATGAACACGGATGCTGCGTCGTATGCCTCTGCTGCATAGGTTGCTGGATCTTCACCATCGAACTGCTCGCGATATGCGGCGAGGAACTCGGCATTGGCATCGAACGGTGCACAGGTGCAAGTAAAGATCGCGCTTTCTGCGGCAGGTCCTGCTGCCTCGATGAATCCAAGTTCCTTGGATCCGTCACCCGAGTAGAACTGAGCTGTTACGCCAGCGTCTGCCATCTGCTTTGCAAGCTTGCCTGCTGCAGCGTAGTAACCACCGAAGAACACTGCATCAACGCCTGCGTCCTTCGCTGCGGT
>B570J29032_109959070_pt1 | contig 17880 bp, 19 predicted proteins | sample LakMenEpi16Nov12_FD_29032 | JGI IMG/M metagenome (IMG submission 29032) | reverse complement strand
ACAAAACGCAGATACGGGTCTTTATAGAGGCCAAGACGATGAGTGCCAAGGGCAATACGTCCGGTTTCTCTCTGGAAGTTATCATTGATAGCTTCGCAAGTGAGTCCAGTAGGGGCTGACATAATATTAAATTCTCCTATTTAATCTAATTTTGTTTTTGCATTAAGTCTTAAATAATGCACACGCATTATCTGACCGCTTGCGATTTTTCCCATGCTGCGGTGGGTATAGACAGCTATTAGTTTTAGGAGGCGATGTCGCTCACCAACCAGCGTCCGTGACCAATTCGGCTAAGTCATAATTGAATCTACTATAATGACAATGCCTTGTCAACAAAAAAAGAAGAGCGAGATTTTACTCTCACTCCTCTATTGTGATTAGGGGGAAATATTATCGTCCCAAAATAGACGCTCCAAAATTGGTTAGTCTTTTATCGTCAATATCTTCTTCAACATCGCTGTTGTCTGTAGTGGCGGTTCCAAGATTCGGAGAAGCACCAACCAGACCCTCAATCTGTTTCTTGAGTTCGGCAATTTCGGCGTTTTTGCTTTCAGAAACTTTGGCCAATTGCGCCGAATAATGATTGATAGCAGACTCCAAGAATGGAACAACCGAAGCTTTGGCAAGAATTGCAGACCTGTCTTCAATGCTTAGTCGGTCTAGGTTTGTCTCTGCCGCCGTTTTCTTGGCAGTTCTAATGTGATTGTTCCAATCGTCTTGCCCGTCAATTTCTTTGAGGAAGTCATAGCGGTCTTCAAGCCCCGTCCAAGTTTGTGAAGTAAAGGCTTTCTGAAGGCGAAGATCGTTTTCAATAAACTCCTGCTCCTCTTGGGCGCGTCTTGCTCTTTCGTTTTCCACAAGGGATTCCGCATCTTTTTGAAAGCGTTCATGCTCGGACGCCAGATTGTGATACTTCTCCGTAAGCTTAACAACCTCAAGCTGCTCCATGCGCTTGAAGTCGCCAATAAGGTCTTCAAGACTGTCAGTGCGCTTGCGAATGTCGGGTTCCGTAACAGCTTGCCAGAGCTTGCCAAAATCGGCATCGTTGGCTTCTGCAATTGCGCGAAGATCACCCTGCAATCCGTTTAGCGGCTTTTTGACCTTTTCAACATATTCTGGACTGCGCTCAAAGTTGGCTGTTTTAAGCTCTCTGCTGAGTTCTGCGATTTTTGTTTTGTAGTCTTCGATTTCCTTTTTGTAGTTTTCGGCTTCAAAGGAAGTCGTTGTTGAGGCGGCTTCTTTTGCGGCTTTAAGTTCCGCAACGAGCCTGTCCCTTTCTTCTCTCGCTTTTTTAAGCTCCGCTTTGTGCTCTTTCCAAGAAGCGAGTCCTTTTTCCGAATCATCGCCAGCGGGTTTATCTGCAACCTCTTTGTCGTTAAAATGGGGGTTGACAGGAAGATCAGAGTCGGAAGCAGAAGAATCTTCAGTTTTGCTTTCGGTTTTTTCAGTAACTTTTTCAGTTTGTTTAGAAATGTCAACATCTTCAGTTTTTTTGGTTTTTTCTTCAACTTCTCTGGTTGGGGCTTTGGTTTTCTCTTCTTGCTTGGGCTGTTCTTTGGCCTCCGTTTTCTCAGCCGTTTTTTCTGGTTCTGGGGTTGCTGGCTGTTGCTCTGCAACGGGTTCGGGGGTGGCCTCTTGATTTCTACCAAGAACGGCTCCAGCGAAATCTGCTTCGCCAGTAAGTGCGCTATTAAGGATTGCGTTTGACATGATTATTTATTTTTTTCTGTAGTTATATGTGAGAAGGGTTCTGGAAGTTCTGTTTTCGGTTTGTTCTCCACTCTTCCATTAGCCAAAATTTCAACAAGGTCAAGAACTTCTTGTCCACCCTCGTAAAATCCACACGTCTTAATAAAGACTGGAGACAGGTCAAACCCTTGTGCAACTTGCCCAACCATACGGCGGGGTCTTACCTTTTTGGCGATAATTCTCAAACCTTTGAGCATGTGCGGTTGCTCCCAAGTTTTCGCCCACTCACGAGCGTCTTGATCTGTCCATTCCATTTGTTCTTACTTGCTATATGAATCCAAGCGGCCTGTCCAGAATTATTTTAAACACCTTGGGCCATCGGGGGTCTTCCTGTTCCTGCCAGCGGTGTTGTTGACTTTTGCATAATTGAGCTTTTTGTTTTAAGATCATTCAAGCTCATTTGCTGACGAATAGTTTCCATTCTTTGCGCGTGGGCCTCTTGGTTCATTAAACGCTTTTCTTGCATTTCCGCAAGTTTGATTTGCGCCTTCTCCAACTCAATCATGTCTTTGGGATTGGGTTGCTGGCCTTGTTGTTGACCTTCAAGGGCTTGTTCCTGCATTTTGTTTTGCTCGGACATCATTCTGTTGATGACTTGCTGTTCAAGCTCGTCAACGTATGCCGTGACGTTTTGCAACTGCCGTTTAAGTTCATTTACCTCTTGCTTGCGGAAGCTGTTGCTTGAGAAGAACACAAGATGTTGTGTGGTATGGTCTGCCAGAGGACGAAGAATCTGCATTGCTTGCTCGTCTGGGATTTGCTGTTGACGGTGAAGCTCGATGATTTCTGCCATAAGCGGAATGTGGGCTTCGATATGAACCGCATGATTTTGGCTATCGTGAACGATTTGCTGAACGCCTTGGCGAAGGTTTCCGTTTTCAAGGTTGGCAATGTCAAAGTCAACAACGCGCCTTGGGCCTTTCTCGGAAACAAACAGATCGACCTTTTGGTATCCGACACCGGGGATACCAGCAACAACGGCTCTAAGGGTGTTTTCCTTGCCCTTCTCGTCCATCAACGAATAAAGCTCCATGAGTTGCTTGGATGCCATTTCCGTCATAACGGGGCTACCGTCTCCCATCGCTCTCATTGCCGTAACCTTCAAGAATCTTCTCATTCTCTCAATAGAAACTCCGCGCCGTTTGCAGCGAGCGCGAAACTCTAAGGCAAGCCTTCCACCGCGATCAGAAGGTGTGATAAATTCTGATACTGCTCTACGATATTGCTCTGTGAGCAATTTGTTATATGGCGTGTAAAACAATTCAAGAGCGGCAGCATTAAGCGTTGATTCCTGTCTGGCTTGCTGAACAACCTCGGTGGCAGACCTTGCTTGTGCGTCTGGATTAACGGAGCGAGAGCGATAGCTACCAGTGTTGTTCTGAAGCGTCTGGCTCATTAGGTTATAAACGGGGATGCCCTGTGTTGCAACGCTTGGGGGTGTAAGCTGAATGGGGGTCAATCCATTGGGGATAAATGTATAAGGCCCAACTTCAATGTATTGAAAGTCTTGAATCGCCTCTGCGTCTCCTTGCAACTGGATTAGCCCTGCGGTAATGGCTGCTTGGGCGGCTTGGCAAAGGATTCTGTTGGAAACTTGAATCGGGTTGTAAATCTTTTGCTTGAGTCCGCGAATGGTATGAAAGGTTCCTTGGCCAACGCCATAGGTGAAGATTACAAAGCAATTGTTAACATTGTTGTATTTCCCATACCTTTCGTAAAGAAAGCTGTCTGCATCCCTTGAAGAGATAAGCTGTGTGAATTTGCCATCAAATTCGCGGTTATAGCCGTAAATCAATTGTGCGCGATGGTAGGCTGATTCGCCTGAATAAAGGTCGTTTTCTTTTACTTCGCGCTCAAAATCTTCCCAGTGATGGGTATAATTTTTCCATTGATCTGACTTTGTGGAAGCTTTCCAAATTGCCTGTTTTACAGCATTGATGTTCCACCCCATAGCTTTTGCGGCCTTGGGATTTCTGATGTAGTGATACAGTTGGCTCACAGACATGCTCCGAGTAACAATCGCCACTTCAATTGCCTCGTCAGAAACCTTGGTGTCTCTGGCAACTTTAAAATCTTTTAATCCGCATGGTTCCCAAAAGATGGTTCTTTCGTCTGGCCACATGGCAACACCAACACCATCACCAACAAATTCTCGTGAGAGCAATTGCATGTTGTATGGGTAATCGCTCCACTCTTTGAGCATCCAATCAAACTCTTCAGAAATAATTTCTGAATCCTCGTTTGAATCGCCCTCATAGGATTCCATGATTACATTGGCAATGCGCGGAACGCCATTTTGAAGCTCAATATACGGAGCAAGAGCCGCCTCAATAATAGCAGAAGCTTCGCCAAAATTACTGTTAACAACATGAGTTAGCCCCTTGTCTCGCAGTTCGTCGCTGTCGTATGGAGGCTCACCATTGATTAGTGCCTGAGCGCGAGCACGAAGATAGCTGGCCTCCTCGTCTTGTTCAATGTATTTATCCGCGATTGCTACAAGACTTCCAGAAGACTTAATGCGCTTTTGGGGCGCACTGCCAGTTTCTGTTAAATTCTCCAACTCTGCATTGCCTTCGTTTGCCATATTATTGAAAAAGCGGGATTCTAAACGTGTTTGTTACGCCATTTGTTACAACGGTTATTCCCATCCAAGCAACCGCCGTATTAAAGTTGATTGCGTTAACGTTTGCCGAATTTGTTGGTATGGAATTTGTGGTAAAAATTGCAGCTTGAAAATTTGTGTTGCTTGTATTGGTTAATGCTGGCAAGGGAAGACCAAGATTGGTTCTGGTAAGCGCGGCGTTTGTTACGGCAATTGCACCACCAACATTAAGGTTGGTAACAGCCGTAACAACTCCAGTAGAAGTAAGCGTTCCAGAGGCGATAATGTTTGAAAATGTTACATTGTTGGTTACTCCAAGCTCAATGGCCGTGCGAAAATTGGTTACATTGGTGTTGGTGAGCCATGTTGCCCCAATACCAAGATTTGTTCTGCTAGCCGCAGCATTATCAATAGCATTTGTTCCCGAAAAATAAATAGGCTCAATATATGAAATATTGTCAGCCAATGTCCAAGCATTTTCTTTATAAATGAGCCTTACGGCTTCGTCCAATTGGTTAAGAATAATAATATTGGTTGAAGACCCAAGCTGTCTAACTGCCGTTGTTGAATTCGTGTTTCCAGAATGAATTATGGTTGCCACATCTCCGTTAAATGTTGAGCCGTTTGTTGGAAGGGTAATGGTGTTTGTTATGCCGCTAACTGATGGCGACAAACTATACAAATACAAATTACGCGAGTTTGTGGCAACATTTGTTGATGTTCCTGTAACGTTAGTAAAACTTTGAACGGTAGTGCTAATTGGTGCTGATTGCCAAAAGTTTGTCGGACTAACAACCGAGCCATTGGTATTGACGAGAACGGGATTTGTGTTTGCCCCAAACAGGGCGGTCTGGAATCCGCTTGATGTCGTGTTCGTTAATGCGCTCCATCCAAGCCCCAGATTGGTTCTAGCGGTTGCTGCATTGCTTGCGCCAGTTCCGCCGTTTGTGATGGCAACAACGCCAGTAACGTTAGATGCTGTTCCTGTGGTGTTTTGATTTAGCGTTGGGAAATTCGTAAGCGCAGAGGCATTTCCATTTGTGGCCAACGCACCAACAACGCCGCTAACTGAAATATTGGTTAGATTGATTCCATTGTTATTCGCCAAATTCGTTAGAGCGGAAGACGATGGTTGGAACGCTGACTCAGAATTTGTTGCCGCGCTTCCAAGACCGAGATTGGTTCTGGCGGTTGCCTCGTTTGTTGCACCAGTTCCACCGTTTGTAATGGCAATTACTCCGCTTACGTTAGACGCTAATGCTACCGTTCCCGCAATATTGCTTGCCGTAATGTTAGTAAGCGCAGAACCATTTCCGTTGGTTGCCAAAGCTCCAATCACCCCCCAAACGGGGATGTTTGTTAGTGTTGCGCCATTATTGTTAGCCAAATTAGTAAGAACCGAAGATGACGGCTGAAAAGCTGTAGAAGGATTGGTTGCGGCGGTTCCAAGCCCAAGTCCGCTTCTTGCATTGGCGGCATCGGCAGACCAAAAATTTGTCGGAGAAATAATAACGCTATTAGTGTTTACTACAACATTTCTTGTCTGCGCGTTAACAGAAGCAACAAGAAACAGGGCGGCAATAATGGCAAAAATATTTTTCATTGTTACATTCTCTGAACCCAAACTTTTTCGTTGGTGGCCGTTGCATAGTCAGCGGGACGCACAACAAGCGGGATGTTTTCTGCGGTATTTGCCGCTACCAGTTGATACGTTGATGGCGGGGTTACGTTAGGCAAAAATACACAAATTCCTACGGGATAAGAGCTTCCAGTAGCGGTTGCAATAGACTTCAAAGAATTGCTGCCACTTCCGCTCACGGTTGTAATTTCGGTTTCAACGCGAAAAACAGAAGAGCTTGGTGCGCTGGCCTGTGAAGACGCAACACCAATCACGCTAGTAGATGGTAGCGGAATGCAAAGTTTGCTCATGTGTTAAAATAGACCTTCCCTTGGAATATTCTGGTCACAACGCTGCCATTTGTCAAATAAACTCTATGAACGCCCTCGTCCACATTGACGGCAGAGGTTTCATTTGCAGACAGGGTTAATCTGATTGATCCAGTTTGTTCGTTTAAAACCATTCTTCCATTTGTGGTTGTTAGGATTAAAATGTTATCAGGGCTATTTGGATGGGTTTTGACTTCCATGCTTCCCGTGTATCCCGCAAGGTTTACTGGCGTTGATGGTTCTCCCGTTTCCCAAAACAAAGTTTGGTTAAAGGTTTGCCCCTTTAAAATGCAAATATCTACTTCGGTTATTGGGAGTTCCATGCAATAATACGACAATATTTTTTACCAATTACTCCTTAAAGTCAAGCGTTGTTTTATTTTCTTAAAACCCTCCCTGTTCTTTTGTTTGATTTCCGCAATGGCCTCGCTTCCCGCCATTGCCCCGAAAACTTTCCTGACTACAAAAAGCCCAACAGCAAAAGAATCAAACAAGTCAGGGGACTTGCCAATCCGTTTTTTCATGTCTGTTTTAGATTCAATAATGATTTTTCTTTGGCGGCGAACATATTTTCTTTGGGTCATCTCCCAAGCCAAGTCTGGCGTGACTCCTTTTAATTGTTCGTTTTCAACGAAATATCTACCAACAAAACACAACTCGCTTGCCATGTTGTGAAAAAGCTCTTTGCCCACCTGTGGCTTTCCTGTTGCCTCATTTCTAAGCGCGTATTGCGCCGAAACAGGAAGATCAGATGCGGCCCCAGCAAAACTTACCGCGTGCCACCCCTTTAACAACTCTCGTTCACCGATAGACCAAAAGATGCCGCCAGCGGAGGCGTCAACGCCCATCCACTGATTTGGTATTCCCAGTTTTTCGGCCAAGTCTTTGATTTGATGAATCATTTCGTATTGAAAATCTTCTTGGCTCCCCTGTCTTCTGTTGAGAACATATTGCTTTTCTACGGCGACTGCCCACTTGCCAGATATGAGCCTTCCATATTTTAGGTGCGTAAAAACAAATCTGTCTCCACCTTCTGTATAGCTTGGGTCAACCCCAGCTATGTCTTTGGGTGTTCCATCCCATATCGGCTTATCTAATGCGCCGTGGCGAGCCAGCAAGATGTCACTAAAAATCGTGGTATCATCTGCATCCGCTGGTGGCCAAAACCCGCGAAACTTTCTCCAATACTGAGGATTGAGTTCTCCAAGTTCTTTTTTGGCAATAGCAACATCATTAGGCTTGGGAAGGAACGGATAACGCAGTCCTTTTCCAGCATCAAACGATTGCTGGTTGGGATTGTCTTTTTCAGAGTCAAAACGAAGGCATATTCCCTCAATGCCAGCCACCCTTATCTTCCAGTGTGAAGTTTCCTCATCAACGCTCATCCATCCTTTGATGGGTTCGCAGAACTTTCCGTGGGGGTCAAAGATTGATGATGGGTTTCCTGCGCCGACAACGTAAAGCTCTTGCGCCCCCTTAAATCCCCAAATGGCCTCGTTAATCACGGAAGCAGAACAGTCTTGTAATTCGTCAATGATTAAAACAATGCGACGATTCTTTTTACCCTGAAGTCGCTTCTGTGCGTCATCCTTAAATTCGTCGCCAGCCGCCAAGAGCATGATGGAAGATGCGTCGGACACGCCAACGGAGGCGTCGATTACCTTGCCCTCTTCGTCAGAAAGTTTGATGATGTCCATTGACTCGATTAGCCGCCCCGGAGCCACACCCAACGCCTGAGCCTCACGATACATCTTTACCAGTGCGCCCCATATTCGCTGTTTTGCGTCAATCTTGCTTGTTGAAACTACAATAACCATCGTGTTCAATGGGTCGCAAAACCAGTTCACAAGACCAAATGCGGCCATGTCCCAAGACTTTCCAGAGTCGGTTCCGCCAGCGAGTCCTGTAACACCCCTGACATATCTATTGCTTCCATCAACCTCTATGTTGTTCATGCAGAAGGCTTGCGCCCTAAGCTCTGCCCATTTATGCCAAGCGAAGGTTGGCCATATTGTTGATACGATATTTTTGTAGTGAACGGCCTTGCCAAGCCCTCCATCCTCTTTGGTTAACCCCGCAAGGAATGCGTCCATCTCGATTCGTAGCGGCGTAACAGCGGCCCCGCTTTGCGGATACCAAAGCCTTCCATATTTTTCAACCGCACCATCAGCGTTAATTGCTGTTGCCATAAGAATTTGATTATACTATATTATGGCGAATGGAAGAAAAAAAGAAGCGCGGCAGGAAGCCTATTGATTGGGACTCGCCAGAAAACAGGTATAAAAAACAAAACGCCTTCAAGCTGTTTGTAGCCGATAGAGAGCTTTCCGAGGTTACAGAAGCTTTGGGAATTAAAAACATTTCTAACACGAAACGTTTTATTTATTCAGAAAAATGGGAAAAACACAAGCAAATTTGGCTTGATAACCCAGATAAAGAAATGCCGTATCCTTGGGAGGAGGAGGCTCCCGTTAAGCTTGCGGCCCCTCCGCCAGACATGAGCTTAATGAAGCAGGACAAGAGAATACAATGCATTAAGGGATTCTCAATGTATTGCGCTGGAAGAAATATTGCGGAAATTGCACAAGAGCTAAACGCCAGCCACGCAACAGTAAGCATGTGGGCCGACACTCAAAGATGGAAGATTTGCAGAGAGCGTCTTGTCAATGACCAGTCTCCAGCACCTTGGGAAAGCGATGATGTCCCAACCCTTATTTCTGACATAACCGCATCTCTTGAAACGATGAAGAAGTCCATTAAGTTTCTGACTGGCAAGGTTTTGGTTAAAGCCGCAGATGCCGCGCAAGAGCTTGATGGTATGGAGGCGTTGGGTATGATGCGTAACATCAAACAACTCGCGGAAGCCGCAACAATTAACTTCTCTGAACCAAACCAACAATCACAGGTTCAGATAAACATTGCAACAAAGCTGGAATCGTTAAAGGTTCCAGACAACAACACATTTGAGGCCGAATTGGTAGTCAATGAGTAATTCCCTTAAATTTTGTCTAAGCAGAAAGGAAGCAGTTCCTCCTAATGGTTTTCGCTGTATTTGCCCCATGACGGACATAATGGTTCGTGCGGCAGACTTCGGGGAGCTTGTAAAGGAATGCACAAAAACGATTATGTCCCTTGGGCTTGTGCCGCCAGCGGATTTAGTAAGAGAGGTTGAAAACGCGATTTGCAACGAACTTCCCGGCTACAAGTTCTGCAAGCCATGCTCTCAAGTGAAACAGACCCTTGGATTCGGCGCAATTACCAGATGGGTTACAGCAATGTATAAGTTTGCCAAAGAAGCAAAGTTTTCACTTGTCGAACAAGAAGAAGCTGAACGGAGAGCTAAAATCTGTGCTTCTTGCCCTCACCAAATTGAGGCGGCTGGATGTTGGGGATGTAAGGGCATCGCTGGAATGCTTCCACACATTGCTGGTGCAAGAAAAACATCGTTTGACCCGCAGCTTAAAGCTTGTGGGATTTGCGGATGCTACAATTCTGTTAGCGTTCATTTGCCCGTTAGTGTTCAAGGTGGAGAAAATTTAGAGTTTCCCGATTGGTGTTGGAAGAAAAAAGTTTAGCCAATATCTTGAAATCTTGTGATTGGCTTGTTGAATAGCATCTTACAGCTATCCGTGGCTCCGTCTCTGTGTTTGGCAACAACAAACTCTACATACGGCATCTGTGTCTGATTTTCTGGGTCTTCATCGTCCCTATGAATCATAATGACAATATCCGCATCTTGCTCAATTGCGCCAGAGCCTTTTAGGTCTGCCATGTTTGGCTTGCCCTTGCGCTTCTCTGGGTCGCGGTTTAGTTGGGCCAAAATCAGAATTGGCACGTTCAAGCTCTTTGCCAATTCTTTAACGCCATTGCTGATTTCTTCAACTTCGCAAACCCTGTTTTCCTTTCCGCGTTTTGAGTCTCCGTGGATAAGCTGAAGGTAATCTATAACGATTAGGTCTATTGGCTGTTTCTGGTGCGCCCTTCTGGATACCGCCTTAATATATCCCATGCTTCGGCCAGAGGAGTCATCGCACAATATGTTGGAATCAATGATTTCTTGAGTGGCATTTGCCAAAGCCATCTTTTGATCGTTGGTTACAGCGCGAGCCAAGAGATGGGCAACCGGAACTCTTGCCCTTGAACGAATCATTCTTTCCATCAATGAAACGCTGGTCATCTCCAGAGAGAATATCAACACGCGCTTTTTAAGGTCTAGCGCAACATGCTCTGCAATCTGCATTGCAGCAGAAGACTTGCCAACGCTTGGACGAGCCGCCAAAACCGCCATGTCCCCACCGCGAAGCCCAAAGGCCAATATTTTGTCTATCTCTTTCATTCCGGTAGATACACCACGCCTTGGTTCTCCGCGAAGAATAGCTTCAATGTTTGACACGGCAGCGTCAGCAGCGGACTTAATGGAAAGTTTGTCTCCGTCATCAAGCATGAAGTCAGCCTTCATAACACTTGTTTCGCTCCAGTTTTTAAGCTGGTCAAGGGTCATCTCCCTGTCTCTCGCTTTATGAATCATGTCGGATGCCAAAACCTCCAAAGAACGGCGATAGCGAGCATCCTCAAGCTTTGGATAGTATCTTGTCCAGTTTGTATGAGATGGACAAAAGGTTGCAATCTCCGCAATCTTTTGTTGACCCCCAACAGATGCAAGCTGTTGTTGGGCCTCAAGCTCGTTCATAATCGTAACCCAGTCAGCTTGTAAGTTTTGTGCAATAAGTCGAAGCGCGGCACGATAAATCAGCTTGTGTTCGTTAAGATAAAAGTGATCTTCTTTTATCTTTTCAACCATTTCCTTTTGCAGCTCTGTCGGTGCATGACAAATGCATGACAATGTTGCGGCTTCGGCTGATTGTTCGTATATGATTTCTTTCATAAATTATTGGCCGTCATTAAGTATTTGAAGCTGTCTAAGCTTTTTGGCGCAACCCTCAACCATGAATTGGCTCATCCCTCCCGCGATACACGGAATGTATTGCCTTGCGTGGGTCTTTCCGCCACAACGATCAATTCGCCCAATGGCTTGTCCCATTTTTACTGGTTGATCTGTTGGAAATATGTAGCTCACTCTTGGTCTGGTTCCTGTAGTGTCGTGGAGGCTAACGCTTGCGCCTCCCGCTCCGATGTTAGACAGGAGAATGTGTATTTCGTTCAATTGAAATTTTTCGATAAGTTCTTTTCGTTTTTTTGGAGATTGACCACCAAAGAAGCCGTCTTTTGTTCCGAGGATGCTTCCAGCAAGTTCCCTGCTTTCCGTAAAAGAAAAGAAAGCGGCTACAGAGTTGCCACACTTTATGTCTTCTTGGATTCTTTTGCAGACATGAGGAACAAGGGCCATTTCTGAAGCTTTCCACGCTTTCATTCTGTTGCCGCGCCGAACGTTCATAATGATATTTCTGTCTATTCCTTGGGACTCCATCCATCTGGCTTGCTTGTCGGCTTTCTCCCATTTTCTTTCAATCTCATAAAACTCCTCAACAATGAATGGAAGGACTTCAATTGTTGTTCCTGCATACTCGCTTCCAAGGTCTGATTTTCTCATCCTGCAACCTCTTTGTGGAATAAGCTGCTTGTGAATTGCGACAAGTTTTTCTGTGTAGCTTTTGTCCCACCACCACCTGTCCTCGTCTTGGTTGTATCGGCATCCATTGCCATACATAAACCTTATCCAGTCATCTCCTCCAGAGTGCAAGCCTGTTATCCTTCCTGCAATACGCAGTTCAAGCGGAGAAAGAGCCAGCGTTGCGCTGGCGCAAATTATTGGTATGTTTTGCTTTATGGCCCCACCGATACAGGCGGTTGTTATGGAGTCCATGTTTCGGGTTATCTGTGCCTCGTCTGCAATAATGATAATATCGCTGGGGTTGTTCCACTTGAAATACCTGTCGCCAAACTGTCCTATGCTGGGCCTCCAGTTGCCCCTTACGGCTTCGTAAGACCCAATGTGGTATGGCTCCGCCCCGAAGTGAGAAAACGCCTTGTGCCACCCCTCAACGCCAACAACAGGACAAAGCACAGCAACCCTGCGTCCAGTTTCAATGGCGGCAGCAAGGTCGCAGTAGGTTTTCCCCATACCAACCTCGCTCATGTCAACAGCCCCAGCATATCCCCATTCTCTTGTCCCGTTTTGCAGGGCGCGTAAAAGTTGGGATGCTGGAACCTGTTGGTGGTTAAGAAGTTTGGGACTGAACATTTTGCTTGCCCCAGCGTTTTGCAGCCACAGCTTTCATGTGATCACTTCTGCGCTCGCGCTCTTGATCTGAAATAACGCGGCGTTTCTTTTTTTCTTTTTTGGGTTTCAAATCAGATTTGGACGTTTTAAGGGTTGCCGAAACTGGCTTCGGGAACCCCTTTAAATTTTCGGAACCCGAAGTTTTCGCAAGTCCCTCCTGAACCATTTTATGGAGCGAGCCGTCTTTGCATCCGTGGATAACCACAGCGTCCATTGACACAAAGCGATCTGGACAGGTTACGTTTTGTATTTCTTGCGCGTCTGGACTGTCGGCAAAAAACACAATTTTGCCGTCCTTCCTCTGATAGTTCACGCTTTTCCAATACGCACGAATCAGGGGCGTGTCTCTTGCTATTTTTAAAAACTCCCAACGGCAATACACGTCCCAAGGTTCTGGCTCGACCCCCGCAGATCGGTAGGACAGGTTGTAAGAATTTAAGTTTCTCGCCAAGGGGCAATAATCAAAAAAGTTTGGCGGATAAATCGCGCTACCCACAATTAGCTTGTGAACTTTTTTCCCTCCGGTGGTTGTCCCCTCATTATACATGCACCCAAGGATTGAAGGGTTCTTGGCGTATTCGTCTTGCAAGATGTCGCACCATCCAGCTTTTACGGGAACACAATCTGGCTCCCAAAAATACCAAGGCTCTCCCTTGGAGTAACATTCAACAGCGGCGTCCACAAACATCTGATTTGGGCCAAGCGGCCAACCATTAAATCCATCTTGTGCCACAATCCTGCCAACATCCACAAAACATTCTTTTAGGATTCCCGAAATTTGATCTACTTCTTTGGTTTCGGCTGGGCAACAGATGGTGGCTTTATGCCTTATGTTTGCCCCTATTGATTTGATGGATTTGGCTGACTCAATGGCAAGCTCAACATCTCCGTTATGATATGCAAATACAATATTCATTTTCTTTTCTTTTTGTTGCTATGATCGTTAAGGTATCTCTCAAGGCTTTCTGCTAAATTTTGTGCCGCTTCAATCTCTGTTGCTGGGTCAAAATAATATCCTCCGCGCTCTTGGTAAATGTTTTCCATCGGCATTGGTAAGCCCCTTCTAAATCTTGGCCCAACAGGACACGGGGACACGGAATCTGTTGATATGACCGTTAATACTACTTTGAATTTGGACATTTAGGAAACTCCGCCCAATATTTAATCAATTTTTCAAGAACGTGGCCAACTCCACTCCAACCGTAATAGGGATCATAATAACATGCCGTCCTAAATGGAGGGTTGCAATTTTCGTTGGCAATGATGTAAACTCCAGCTACATTTGGCTTTTCATCGCCGTAGTCGTGCCACACGATTGGTTCAGATACAAAATTTAAATTATTCATCGTTATGTATTTGACAAGAAAAACTCCACTTCGTTCAAAAACTCCTTTAAAAAGAGGCGGCAGGTTGCGGGGAGCATCCCCAAAACGCGCAAAGCAATATCGTGAGTATGATAAGGTAAAGGGTGCGTATCTTGCTCTCCATCCACAATGCGAGCGTTGCAAAAACAAAAAGAGCACTGACATACACCATAAGGCTGGCAGGGTGGGTCAATGGTTGTGTAAATACGAATATTTTGCCGCTTTGTGTCGTGAGTGCCATGATTGGGTTCATGCTAATGGTAGGGATGCTAGGAAGTTGGGTTGGATTATTGATATAGTTCATGCTCTTCCAAATCCCGATCAAGAGCCTTGAGTTTTTCTATCTCGTAGCCAAAATCGGGCTGGTAAGATTTTGTGATTTCGCAATAGACCTTATTGCTTGGAGTTGTCAATTTTCGCCAGTTATCAACAAGATTGACCCAACTGGTTTCAAGTGGCGCGTTCCATTCATGGGCTGGGGGGAAGTTCCAAGGATAGGGCCGTGGATAAGAAACACAACCGTTAGCAATAAGTATTGCTATTCCTATCCCTGCTCTTTGAAGTCGTAAAACCATAGTTCCTCCTCGCTTTCGCTTACCCACCTGCTGCCTGTGCGTTCACAGCTAAACTCTTGGCTGAATACTTTCCAGTCTGGCTTGGTGTCAAATTTCTTGGCAATAAATGAACCGCCGTCCATCCATAACACGCGATTATTTGGCTGGATAAAGTATTGCCCGTCTCCAGCAAACACATGGCCGCATTTGTGGCCAGCCGCCATCTCTCCATACCCAGAGGTATAATGTGGCCCCAAGCACCAATCCAAGGTGAACATGTATTGGGCTTTTTCAAAAGACTTGTTCTTCAACATAATGTTGGCTGCGCGGTTTTTGCAGTAGTCCAAGATGTTGACCGAGCAGTAGTAGCTCATGGAGTCCCATAGCTGAATCCAGTCCAGAGGGTAGTTGCTGCCACCCGTTTCATCTGTATGGAGATATTGAATTGGAACTCTGGCGTGTTGTGAGCCGTATTCGGTCATAACGCTAAACATTCCGCACCTTTGGGGTATTGACGTGTAGGCGAAAACTTCTACAACAACTCTTTCTCTTGTCACGCTTGGCTCAAGGTCATAAAAGAATCCTTTGTCCAAGAATGCAAAGAAAAACGGAATGTTTACGTTAAGATAGTTCATTGGTTGGCCAATTTTTGCAAAAGTTTTGTCTGCTTTTGAAGTTCTTGTGTTTGATACTCAAGCTGCCGTTGTGCGCGGCTTGCATCCAATTGGCGATAGGCTTCTGCTGTGCGAGCCTGAGAGTCTCTGACAATGTTATCAACCAATGCTTGTGTTCTTTTTGCCGTGGAATCTGGCTGTGTCACGGTTGCTGTTCCATAGTTATATGTTGGAGAATTGTTCCCGTAACCAGTATTATACGAATATCCGCTGTAGTTGATTGTTTCTTGTGCTTGGGCTGCGCCACAAACAAAAATCAAAAGCATTGCTGCTGCTTTGATTTTTTTGGCAATCGAATATTTCGCATAGCGTTTGCCATTTCTGGAAACGATTTCTTTGCTGATTTTAATGCCAGAGCGTTTGATTTCGTTGATTCTGGATGCCAGTCGGAAACACTTAAAACGGCTTAACGCTTCAAGCGGTGTGATTGATTTACCTTTGAGAAGGTAATTGAGGATTTTAACTGTTTGACTAGGATTAGTGTGGTTTTTCATACGAGTCAATAGACACAGATTAACCACAAACGTTCAATCTTTTTTTAAAAAATTTGTTGGGAACGGAGTGCGCTATGTGGTCAAAATTTTTGCGCCCTTCTTAATGTTGTCTTTCGCCCACAACGGCTGAAGATTTTTCCAGTTAAAGCATTTCTCTTGTTGGGCTGGAATTGTTAAATTAAAACTACTGCATGGCAGTATGTGGTCAATATGCCACTTTCCGTAATTTTCCCAAGACATTCCATCAGTCCACTTTGATTCCAAGTGTTTTTTTAGAAATTCAATAGAACATCCAACCAATGACAGCGACGGCTTCCCGGAAAATGATCTTTTTAATGCATCTTTGAGTCTTGATCGCAGATTTAATTTTATTCGATATTGAGGCTCTTGTTTTTTTCTTTTATAATATTCTCTCATGTTGGCATTGTATTTTTCTTTGTTTTTTTGCCTCCACAAGCGATTATAAATTGCTGACTTAACTTTGTTTCGATATTTCTTTTTATTGTTTATATATTTTTTGTAATTCGTTTCTCTTAATCGCTTATTGTATATTTTTGAATTTCGCCTTTGTTTTTTTAAATATTCTTCAAATGTTTCTTTTTTATACCAAAGCTCTTTTCCGTTTGAATATTTGTAAAATTTTCTTTTTTCTCCATGGATTGGGTGATTGTCTCCGTGTTTAAAGGTTCCGAGCGGCATTCCTGTTGCAACTTTTAATAGTTTCATTTCTGAATATTTTATATAGAAACAAATAAAAGTCAAGCATGGGGCTTTCGGGAGTCTAAGAGGCTCATGCCCCGCCCGTCCCGCCAGACGCCATTCATCACGAGGATGTAGAGGGCTGAACTGGCCGTGAAGTTGTCACGCTGCCCAACAAAAATTATGGCTGGATGTCCTTGGGGACTTTCTTCCGAGCTAGATGTTGTGTGGCCACACAGAGCATCATCGCATCGGCGCGGCTATCCGTGTTGATGTCCTTTCGCACTTTTCTACGGATACTTGCTCGTCGGGAGTTCCCAATCTGCGTTCTGCGAATACTTCGTCCGACACAGGAACGTGAAAAAATGGAGCTACGGCTCAGGTCGCTCATCCCCGTGATGCGAACCCGCCGGAACGCTTTACTCACATTGATGCCCTCAATGACCGCAGCGAGACCCCTGATGTCCACCATGAACTTGCGTCTAAAATGGCAGGAGTCAAAATCTGGAGGAGTCGGTATCGAAACCGAGTGCGAAGGCATGGCCGTTCGTCGAATCCAATTCTCTCCCCCTTAAAATTTAAAAGAACCAAAACTGCTATGTATGTATAGACTCACATTTTTTAAACATGTTCAATCTTTTTTTATTTATTTCGGAAGATTATAGTTATTTCTAATAAATTTGGTTTATAAATGGATATAAATGGCTATAAGTCGATATATGATCAACGCTATCCCTACGGGAGAGCGATGGGAGTTTGCCCACATCTCGCCCCTGCGAAGGGGCTAAAAATATGGCTGAACAACCTATCCCTGACGTTTTCGCGCATGGTTAGTTGTGCCTTGTTCACTACGGCTCCGAGGTTGCCAATCTATGACCGATGGCTAGTGAACGCATCTCCCAGAACAAGTCTGGCACTTTATCATCACCTGATGAATTCCCAAGGCGGCTATCTCAATCGCTCCTTGGGGCGGATTTTCCAAGCGTTCGGCGGTTTTATCCTTGCATACCTACGGCTTGTTGTTCGGCAAATATGTCAGACGTGCCGTTCGTCTTTGTCTATTGACAGCGGAACCTATCTGGCGTTCAAATAAAGTCAAACAAATTTTTTTTGAACGAACACCCAAGTCAGTTGTCAAATCCACCTTATGAAAATCCAAAAAGAAAAACTTAAAGAAATCTTGTCCCACGGCCCCGTATCGGCAACCGAGATTGCCAAACTCTTTAACTGCACCACGCCAGCCGTTTATCATGCCATTAAAAAATGCAAGATTTACGAGGGTCGCAAGCCCTCTGTAAAAAGCCGCCAATATCCCTCAACGCGAGTTGTTAAGCTAATTGCCGATATTCTGAAGAACTTTTCAACATCGTCAATTGCCGATATTGCAAAAAACAACAACTGCACCAGAGAATATGTATCACAGCTTGCGGGGCAACTGCGAACAGAGGGTCTGCTTAAATGATCGAGGATATTCTTAAAAAAATATCAAAAGACAAAAACGCCGCAATCGACTGTCTTGAAGAGATAATATCTTCTTGTGACGATTGGCTTAACAG
>B570J29032_109959071_pt1 | contig 17894 bp, 3 predicted proteins | sample LakMenEpi16Nov12_FD_29032 | JGI IMG/M metagenome (IMG submission 29032) | reverse complement strand
TTCCTAAATCTATTAATAAAGATGGTGAATTAGATGGAATATTAGGAGATGAAACTAAAGCTGCTTTAGAAGATTGGCAGAAAAAAAATTCTAAAAAACAACTAGGCGGAGCATTATTAAAAGCTCAATTTGGTGCTTTTGGAACTATACCAACTTCTCCACCATTTATGCCACAAAAAGAAAATGTTGTTACTTCTAAAAAAGTTGATAATTTACCTAAAATAAAAGTTAATACAACTGTTCCTGATGAAATGATTACTATTAAAGATGGTAGAAAAATTAGACTTACTACTGGACAAGCAATAAATCCTAATACAGATCTTGTTGGTAAATCTTATTCAACTAAAGCACTTAGATCTATTTTAAATACTGCAAAAAATAGAGGTTTATCTAAAAATGACGCATTAACTTTAGCAGCTATGGACTTACAAGAAACAAGATGGGGAGAAACAGACGATCATATGGGGCATGTTTTATATGGAAATAATTCTACAATATCTCCGGCAGAAAATTTTATAAATGCTTATTTAAGATCAAAAGAAACTGCTAATAGACTTAAATTGTCAGATGAATATACTAGACTTCAAGTGTATAATGGTTTAGGTAAAGTAACACCAAATACAGAAAAGGATTATCATGGATTTAGAATGAAAAAAATATATGGTGTCCCTGTTCCTAAATCTGGAATAGATATGAAAAAAAATCCATTATATGGCAAACAAATTGTTGATATTAGAGACAATGTTTTAAAACAAAATTCAGAATTTTTAAAATTAGTTGATGAATATTATAAAATGGGTGGTATTACAAATGAAATGCTTGATGTTTATAAAAATTATATAAATGGTGTATACACAAATACAGAAAAAGAAAAAGATGCTATTAAAGTTTATGATAAATTAAATAGAAAGTATTATAGAGAAGCAAAAAATGCTAATAAATCAGTTCCTAATTATATAATGTCTTTAATTAAATAATTATTCGTATATTATACTATGGAACAACTTTTGCAAGAAATTCAAGAACTTATTGAACAAGGACATAACCCATTAGATATTGCTAATAATTTATTAGAACAAGGTTATTCTGAAGAAGAAACGTATAAAATTTTTGAAAATTTAAATATTGATTTAAATGAATTTCAAAATATTTCTCAAAATGTTCCTCAAGAATATCAGTATGCTGATTTATTTCCATCATTTGATGATGGTGGTATTATAGATCCAAGAGCATTATTTCAAACAAATTATGAAAAATCAAATTTTGGTCCATCGCTTATAAATTTTGTAGATTCTATTTTAGATTTAAAAAAAGCTCAATTTGGGGACGAAAAAGAATTTTTAGAAGAAGAACCTATTATAGAACAATTTTATCAATATAATCCTGAAATAACAGACGAAATGTTAAATCGTTATAATATGTCGGGACCAATGCCATATGATAAAAGTAATAATTCTGTTTTACCAAATTGGTGGGATAATGTAAAAGAAGAATCTATTCCAGAAGAATTTAATGTAGGTTATCAATATAATCAATTTTATAATCCTGAGATAACAGACGAAATGTTAAATCAAGAATTAAAATCTAAACAAAATAACTTTTTAAATACTTATGCTAATATTAGTGATGCTTTAGTAAAAGGTTCAAGATTACTTAATCAAACTTTTATTGATGCAAATAATAAAAAAGAAAGAGAAAAATTAAGATCTTATTCTGCAGATAGAAATTTTGCATATTATGAAAACCCAAAAAATAAAAGAGGAAATTGGGATATAAATACAGGATTAATAAATTATCAAACTGGTGGTACTACAGTATATAATAATGCTATTAATAATACTTTAGAAAAAAATTCAACATTAAATAATGTATTTCAAGATTATAATAAACAAATAACTGATGGTGAAATTAATCGTTCATATAATGATGAAAATCAAAATAGACATTTTTCATATTTTTCATCACCTGATTATTCAGAAATAAATGTAAATAATGTTTTTTCTAAACCAGATATGTTTATGCAAAATTATTTAAATAATAAAATAGATTCAATGACTAAAATGGAATATGGTGGAAAAACAAATGATTCAAATGTATTTAATTTAGATTTAAAAACAATTAGTGAATTAATTAAAGCTGGAGCTAAAATTAAAATATTATGAAAGTATTAATAGAAAATTTGCCAGAAGGTTTTTATTTTAAAAATGTTCCAAAAGCAAAAAAAGGAGGAAAAACAGGAAATCAATCTAATTATCAATTAGTACAATATCCTAATAACATTGTTGATTTTTCAACTAAAAAAAATGTAAGGCATACACTTTCTGCTGTTCCTAGAGATGAAGCAAATCTTGAAGCTGAAGGAGGAGAAACTGTACTAACCGATTTAAATAATGATGGGTTATTTAATTTGTATACAATTAAAGGTTCAAGACATTCTAATGGAGGTGTACCTTTAAATCTTCCAGATGAATCATTTGTTTTTTCTGACACTCAAAGTTTAAAACTTTCTCCAAAAGAACTTTCTGAATTTAATATTAAATCTAGAAAAAAAATTACACCAGCAAAAGTTTCTAAAAAATATGATTTAAATAATTATTTTGCGGCTATACAAGATGAATTTGCTGATGATATAAAAGTAAGAAGTGCGGAATTAATGATGGATAAAAATAGAATGGGGTTATCAAAACTTGCGTTTATGCAAGAACTTAAAAAAAATTTTTCAGATGGTGTTCCTTCCACTGCTTATCCGTTTTTATTATCTAATAATATAGATCCTTTTGAATTTATTAATTCCATTAAATCTAATAAATCTTTTAAAGCTCAAGAAGGAATTGAAACAGGTGATAGATTAACAGGAGAACCCGCAAAAGATTACAATACTAAATTGCAACCAAATAAAGGTTTGTGGGGAAATGTTACATCAAATGATTTTAATAATTGGTTAAATGCTTGGAGAGCAACAACAAAAGAAGGTGATCAATTAATAACAATATTAGATGATATAGAAAAAACTATTAATAAATATGGATTTGAAGAAAATCCACATGTAAAAAAATTTCAAAAATGGTATGATGAATCATATTTACCTGCTAAAGTAAGAGGTTTATCAAATCAAGGCGCAACTTATACACCAGAACAACAAAAAAAGTTACTTGATGAATACTCTAATATATATGGTTTTTCAAGAAATAAAAATAACGCAAAACAAGACGGTAAATTAGGCCCATATACACTTGGGCATTTACCTTTAGGTATAAGTTTACAAACTGGTCCAGAAATAGTAATACAACCCGAAGAATTAAAAATATATGATACTCCATTTGGTCCTCAAAATTACACACTACCAGAAGAAGAATTTGCTTTTGAATTTAAACAACCTAAAAATAATAGATTACCGCCAAAATTTTGGTTACAAGATGCCATTAAAACAGCAGCAATAGCTTCGCGAAATAGAGATAAATTTTTTCCATGGCAACCACCAATATTACCAATTGATATTAATTATACATTAGAAGATCCAACTAGAGCTATTGCAGCTATTAATGAACAACTTGGGATGCAAACGGATGTAATAGGAGCATTTGCTGGACCACAATCTATGAATGCAAGAATTTCTCAAATGCAAGGAGAAGCAGCTTCTCAAATTGCAAATGAAATAGCTAGAGTAAATCAAAGAAATATAAATACAATTAATAGAGCTGAATCTCAACAAGCTCAAATTGATATGATTTTAGATGCTGAAAGACGAAAAAATTTAACAAAAGAATATGATGATACACAAGAAGTTCTTCAAAATTATATGGATGAAAGAAATTTTGATAGAGAGCAATTAGCAGAAGCTATATCAAATGCAATGACTAATCGGGCTAATACATATAATTTAAATCAACTTCAAGATTATTTTCAAATTGATCCTACTACAGGTGGTACAATAGGAAAATTTGGAGAAAGAGCATTTGATCCTGTTGTTTCAGAAAATAGATCTGAAAAAATTACAAAAGCTATTGAAAAATTAAAAGAACTTGGAATTGCAAATCCTACACCTGAATTGATTGATTATTTTCTTAATAATAATCAAGCAAATTCTGAAACAAATTTTGAAACAAATCTACAAAGAGAATATAAAAGTATGAATCCAAAAAGAAAAGGAGGCATAATACCTTTTTATATTGGTAAAATTGGAAATTAATCTATGGCAATATATATTCCCGGAAAACAAAGTTATTTTCCAAACTGGCAACCGTTTGTTCCAGATTATAAATTTTTATCTAATGTTTTAGATGCAAGAACAAACAAGTATAATACAAATTATAACAGATTAAATGATTTGTATAGTAAAATAGTATATGCTGATTTATCTAGAAATGATACAAAATTAAAGAGAGATCAATATACTAATAATTTAAGTAAGCAACTTGAAAAAATATCAGGATTAGATTTTTCTTTAGAAGAAAATGTTTTTGAAGCTAAACAATTATTTACTCCATTTTTTGAAGATAATTTGATTGTATCTGATATGTTGCATACTAAAGATTATAAAAAAAACATTGAATATGCAAATTCTTTATTAAATTCTACAGATCCTGAAAAAAGAAAATTATATTGGAATGAAGGCGTTCAATATTTAAATTATAAAATGGAAGATTTTATAAATGCGGATTCAGATAAAGCTATAAAAATGCCTATGGCAAAATATGTACCTAATCCAAATTTATATGAAAAAGCGTTGGATATTTTAAATAAATCAGGGTTGCAAAAAATAATGGAATTTCCTAGTGGAAATTTTATTGTTGAACAAAAAAATGGAAATTTAATAACTACACCCGCATATGAAATGGTAAGAAATGTATTATTAGATGATGCTTCAATTATACAAGCTTACTCAATAGATGCTTATGTAAAAGCTAGAAATTACGCACAAAAAGGATTAGAAGAAGGAAAATTTAAATCTCTTGATGAAGGACAAAGACAATGGGCTATTGATAAAGTTCAAGAAATTAATTTAAAATTAGCTGAATCTAATGTAAAGGATGAAATTGAAATAAAAGAATTAGAAAGAGAGTTAAATCTTTTTAAAAAAGAAAGTAAAAAAGGTGTTGTTCCAGGCAGTGAATTTGAAAGAATGTTAAATGATAAAGAATTTAGATTAGAAGCAATCAAAACGCATTTAGAAAAAAGGCGAGAAGCCATGGCTAATAATAATATTTTAGAACAAGAAAGTAATGAATCAGCTTTAAATAAAGCATCAAATCTTTTAATAAATTCTAATTTAAATAATGATTTATATAACGCTGCTTTAAGTTATTCTAATAAAGACACTTATACGAAATTAAAAGTTGATGAATTTAAACTTAAAGAATTTGAAGCAAGATTAGATCATAGTTTTAAAATGCAAGAAATGCAAGCTGAATATAAATATGATTTAGCTTTAAAAGAACAAGAATATTTATATGATTTAAATTTAGAAAAATTTAAAGCGGAAAATGATTCAAAAAATAAACTTAAAAATAATTTAAATCAATTATTTAGTAGTGATTTTTATGCTGAACCAACTACTAAAACAATTTCAGTTGATGAAATTAATACTGAAGTAATTAATACAGGAGTAGATTTAAGAAATAATCTTGTTGATTTAACTTTACAATTAGCAGAAGAAATAAATGGTGATGATTTAATATATAATTTACCGCAATTAAAGTTTAGTGGAAATATAACTGATCTTAAATCAAAATTAAATAATTTAAGTATAAAAAAACTTGCTCCTATATATAATTATTATAAAGATAGTTTTGAAGATATTAAAAGTAAAAATCCAAAAAATTTAAATGAAAATACTATAAGTAGACTTACTAGTGAAATGTTTAATTTGGATGGAAAAATAAATAGTTACAATAGAATGTACGATGATGTAAATAAAAATTATTTTTATAATTTTAATTTAGCATTAAAAACAAATAATGGAAAAAAAATAAAGCAAGCTTTAGATAAAGGGATACCTTCAATATTTGTTGCAGATGGTTCTAGAATGAAAAGTTTTGAAGAGTTTAAAGCAGAATATGAAAACAAATTTGGAAAACAAATTTTTGATTCTTCTTCGGTAGTAGAATTTGATGAAAAAAATCGTTCTCTTCTTACAGATTTTGAAAAAACATTTACGCCAGAAAAAACAATTACTGGAAAACCTATGCCAAAATCTTCTTCAAAATACGCTATTACTTCTAGTCTTACTAATCAACTTAAAAATGCATATAATGCACAAAAAGAATTAATAAATTTTACATTAAATTTTCAACAAGAAGCAACAGCAGAAGAAAAAACTACAGTATCTCCATATAAATATGTTAATCCTAAAATAATGATGGAAGGTTTAACACCAACAAATGATGGTAGTTTATTGTATAACCCTGTTTATGAAACTTATATAAATCCTGATAATATATCTGATGATTTTTTTAGTTTGATAAAACAACTTCAAAATCAAGTAACTTTTACTAATGATAAAAATGAAACATTAAATTCAGATGATGCTAAAGCAATTTTAAATCAATATTTTATAAGGTTACAAAGTGAAGATAAAAATGCAGGAATGCAATTGCAATATTTGCCGGAGTTTAATTTAAATGGTAAAAAAGCAGGATATAAAATTATTTTTGACAATGAATTTACAAAAGATAATCCTATAAAATCTATAGTTGTATCTTTTCCACAAGATCAAGATATAAATCCTAAACGTAATAATCCAAATCTTAATTATTCAACTGTTGTTTCTGAAGTTAATTATAATAGTGTTTATACAAAAGAAATACCAAATGGTGGAAAAATAAGTGTTCAAAAAAATTCAAGTGGTGATTATATACTTTATACTACACCTTATGAATATAAAAATGGTATATTTGAAGATCGTTTTAAAAATAAAATAAATTTAAGTGATTTATTAAGAAATAAAAATGAAAATCAAAATATGATTGACACTTATGTATTACAGGCTATAAAAATATTAGAAAATAACGCAATAAATCAAGAACAAAAAGAAAATACTAACCGACAACAATATGCTAGATAATAATTTTTCAAGTATTACAGAAAATTTATCAAATAATCTTGAATCTTTTACTTTTGATGATTCATTATTTAATCCATTAAATTTATCTAGTACTGCAGAAATTGTAAGTCCGGAATATGATAATTTATTAAAAGAACATGCTAATTCTATAAATAAATTTATTCCCGCTGTTCCTAGTTTTAATGTTTTAAAAAATCCAGAAAAACTTTCTGAAGATGACATACTTAAAAAAGAATTATCCCAAATTGGTTCTATTCCTAGTGGAAATCCAAAAGTTTTACAGCCATTACTTTTTAGTGTAAAAGAAACTAATTTTGACAGATATTATGCTCATCCAAAATTTTCAAAATTAAAATGGCATCCATATGCTAATAATGAAGAATATTATAATGAAAATTCTACAATTTGGGATGATTATTCTAGAATGTTTAATCAATTTGGAAAACTTACTAAAACAGGATTTGTTTCAAGTTATCGAGCTATAGGTGATTTATTTAGTGGAAACTATTTATCTCCTGATTTAGAATCTGCTTCTGAATTTGAAAATGCAGTTAAAATTGGAAATTCAACAAGAGGTGGTATAGGAAGTTTTACAAATAATCTTTTATTACAATTTGGATATACTACAGGTATTATTGGAAGTATAGCTGCTGAAGAATTAGCAATAGCTGGTCTTACAAGCATTGCGCCATCAAGTGCAACAATAACTGCTCCAAAATTTTTTCAAAATTTATATAAAGCAGGAGATACTATCGCTGATTCATTTGCGGTAGGAAGAATGGCAAAATTTACAAGATCCATGCTTCAAAATATTAAAACAGCAGATGCTGCAAAAAATTTTTGGCGAGGATTAAATGGTGCTAAAGTAGCTGGTTTATTTTTACCAGAAACAGTGAAGGCTATTAAGACTTTAAATTCAACACAAAATGCATATCAAGGATTAACAAATTTAGCAAAAGCTTCTAAAACATTTGGTGGTTTTTATAGAGATTTACGTTCTTTAAATTATGCGCTTGCTGAATCAAAAATGGAAGGCGGGCTTACATATAATAATCAAATAGCAAATGGTTTTGCAATAAAAACAAATTTATATGGAGAAAACCTTGATGATAATCATATAAATGAAATTATTCAACAAGCAGAACGAGCATCTTTTAGAACAACAATTTTAAATGCGCCGTTAATTTATTTTTCAAATCAACTTGTTTTAGGAAACGCTTTTGGTTCGTATAATAAAAGTTTAAGTCGAGCTTTAAAAGAAGTACCATCAGGAATAGCTGGTAGGGTTTTAAAAACATCTTTTAAAGATAAAACTGGAAAAATAATTTCACGACCATTTTCTGATGCTGGTGAAGGATTTAGTGCATATTTAAAAAGATTAAAAAATGCAGGAGTAAAAGGTAGTATTAAAAGTGGTGCTCATGCTTCTTTGAGATATTTTGCGGCTAATTTTGCAGAAGGTATTCAAGAAGTTTCTCAAGAAGCTATATCTAAAGGTGTTGAAGATTATTTTAATGCTGTATTAGAAAATCCTTCTTCTGAAAATTATGATTTATTAAATGCATCAATTACATCTGGAATTGCATCTCAATTAAATTCTCAAGGATTTGAAACATTTATGACGGGATTTTTAATGGGTGGTTTAGCACAACTTCCTCAAAAAATGTTATTTCAATCAGTCCCTAATATTTATAATCAAATTACAAATAAAGAAGAATTTGAACAATTTAAAGAACAAAAAAATAACCTTGTTTCTTCACTTGTTGATGAATTAAATAATGCTTATGAACAAAATTTAACTAATCCATTAGAATCTATTTTTAATCCTATTAAATTTGATTTATCGGCTCAAGAAAACGCATCGCAAGATATGTTTAATTCTATAAATGAAGATTCAGTTTTAGATTTTATTGACGCTAAAGATTTTTCTAAATTTTCAAGTATATATAAAGTATTAAATAATAATTCTGTTTCATTTTTTAGAGAACAATTTGAAGATTTATCTAAATTGTCAGATCAAGAATTATTAGAAGCATTTCCTACATTTAAAGAGGAAATACAATCTGGAAAAATGAGGGGTAGATTTACAGATATGATTAATAATATTGATTTATTAGAAAATCAATTTGTAAATGATAAAAATGAATATGTAAATCCATTTAATCCAAATATATATAAACCCGGAACAGCAGATTATCATACTGAACAAATAAACTTTTTTGCATTTGAGCATGCTCGTTATTTAAGAATGTTTACTAAAGATTCATTTAATAGATCTTTAGAGCGTGTAAATTCAATTTTTCAAAATTTATCTACTAATCCAATATCATCTAAAATAACAGCTAGTGATATAACAGTTTTACTTAATTCTAAAACATTATTGAAAGAATTAAAAATGCTTGAATCTGAGATAAATTTAATAGATGATCCAGAATTAAAAAAAGCAAAAAAACAAAAATTAAATGATTTAATAAATTTAACAAGCGCTTTTGAATCAGAAGATATTGATCAAAAAAATAAAGCTTTTACATCATATATAAAAAATTTATCTCAAGATGAATTTGTATTTGATAATAAAATACAGGAAGCTTTTGAACAAATTTTAGATTATTATACATTATCTGCAAGAGCAAGTTCTTATGCTAAAGCTATAGAATATTTAAATAATCCAAATAGAGTTAAAGAAATAACAGAGCGAACTAAAATTGTATATAAAAATGCTTTTAAAAATAGATTAGAAATTTTTAAAAATTCAATTAAAAATCATGTAACTAAAACAGAACAAAATCAATTATTAAATAAAATACATGATTTAGGAATAATAATTGAACCAACTGAAATACAAGAGTTCATAAATACAGATAATGTAGATGTTTTAAAAAGTTTTTATGATGAAAATGGTTTGATAAATGGAATGCCTGTAAATATTTTAACTTTAATAAATATTTATAAAGAGTCTAATTTAAAAACAACTGAAACAAAAGAAACGCCAGTTAAACAAGTTGATGATTTTTTAGATGATATTTTAGATATTGTCGAAGATACGCCGCCAGTACAAATTACAAATGAAGAAAATAATCCCAAAATTAAAGAAGTTCTTAATAATAAATATAATAAATATGTTTTAAAACAAAATAATTTAAACAAACTTCCTATTTCAATAAATGATTGGCGCAAACAAAAAGAAGCATTAAATTATATTAGTGCTTATAAAAAATTAAAGGCGTTATGGTATCAAACTCTTCCAGAAACAAATAAAGAATATAATTTTAATAATGATATTGGATTTGATAATTGGTTAGAAAGTCAAAAAGAGAATATTACTATTGAAAAAATATTTTTTGATACAGAAACAAAAATTTCAGATTTTATTAATGTAAAAATTGATGAAGAAAATATCCCAGAATCATCAGGTAGAATAGTAAATGACACATTTAATAATGTTCAAATTGTTGAAAAAATAACATCTGATGATGAAGGAAATTTTGTACCGTTATATACAATTACAGATAAAAAAGGTAATCTTATTACTCAAGATGACGCAGGCTCATATCTCGCATTCACTGATATAAATAAAGCTAAATCAGCTGCTAAAAAATTAGATGAAAGTAATGCAAATACAGATTTATTTACATTTGGAGGAATGGAGCTTTCCTATGGAACTGTACTTATTGATTCTAAAAATAAAAAATATTTAGTACTTGGCACACCTGCGGAAGTAGCAAAAGGTAAAAAATTATTTTTATTAGCTTTTGAAGACATTAAAGAAGGACAATCAAAACAAGAAAAAAATAAATTAGCTAAAAAACTCACAGAAAGTGAATTTAAAAACAAATATAAAAAAGAAACTCTTAATTTTAATGAAGTTACAGAAAATACATCAAGACTTTTATTAGATGATGCTGTTAGTGTTTATCCTTATGTAAATAGAAGCGGTTCGCAATTTGAATTAATTGAAGAAGCAAATAAAAGATTGCAATTAATTTTAGAAAATTTAACACCAGAACAAAGAAAAAATCTTAAATTAATAATTAAAAGAAATTCTGAAAGTAATAAACCTAAAGGAAAATTTAAAATCGGAGATAAAAATCCAAATCCGTATATTAATAAATTAAATGAACCATTTTCTATAGGTATCAGTCTTGAATCATTTGATGAAATTAATTCAATTATTATAAATGCAGGTTTAAAACCAACTCAAGAAAATATTTTTGCTTTTATTCCTAATCAATCTATTCAATTTGTAAATGATAAAAATGAGGTTATAAACCCGCTTAATATTACTAAAGAGATTATTGAGAATACGTTTACAATCTATCCAAAACAGCAAGCTAATGCTGTAAATACTATTATAAACAACTATGCAATTCAACAAGCTTTTTTTGAACAAGTTGCAGATAAAATGGAAGGTAAAGATGCTGCGGTTATTCCCATTTCTGAATTTACAGAGTTTGGTTTTAATCTTGGATCAAGTGTTGATTTAAAAAGCAATCCAAAGCCAGTAAAAGAACTTAAGTATAATACTGTTGATGGTGTTAAAGTTGTTATGATTAATGACACACTTAAAAATGGCACTAGATCAACACGTATATTAACTGACATTGAAGATATTGATGAAAGAGAAGCATTTATTAAAAAGCTTAAACAAGATTTGGCTGCATCACAACCGGGTTTATTTGAAAGCTTTCAAAAAGAACAAAGATATTTTGCTATAATTAAAACACCAAATGGCATTTATACAGGTGCTCCTTTAAAAACTAGACAACTAGAAAAAGAAGAAATTTTTAACTTAAGCCGTGAACTTGTTGAAGAAGGTGTTAGAACTATCAATGAAAACTTAGATGGTGAAGGTTCTGTTGAAACAAAAAAGATTAAAGACAAAAACTTTAACGTAGAGTTTAATCAGGCCTTTAACAAGAAACTTTATATTACAACTAATATTGAAGGATACACTGTTGAGATTAATGTTAACGCTGATGGTACATTTAGAGCTGAACTTTATGATAAGAAAGGTAAATCTGTTGTAGGTAGTTCATATTTGGATGAAGGTAGACAAGGTACTCTTGATTATCAAGGTGCTGAGAAACCAGATATCATTGAAAGACTTTTAGATAATCTTCAAAAGTTAGGTATTGATAAAGCTGCTGAGAAATTTAAAGAAAAGAAGAAAAAAGATTCTTCTGTAGAAATTCCTGAATGGACTAAGTTAAAACTTTCTATTAATAATGTAAGAGCAAGTTTTGTTGAAGATGCAAACATTGATACAATTCTTGATAATACTGTAACAACTCTTAATGAAAATGTAAGAACTAATTACAAACTTAGATTAACTGCAGATTCAAATGTTATTCAAGAAGTTTTATTATTTGCTGCAACGCCGGCTGTTATTCAACAAGAAAATAAAGTAGTTATTGAGGAAACTTTAACAGCTCCTGTTTCTACAGATGCTAAAGACATTACAGTTAAAATAGAAACTTATGAAGGTGTTTATGAAGATACTGGAGAAACCCACGTTGTTACAGTACGTACTATGGCAGATGGTTCTAAAATAATACAAGAAAAAATTAAAGGAGATAAAATTCCTTTTCCACCAGAACGTATTAAAGATGATCAACTCAACCTTCCTGTAGAAAACTTTACAAGTTTATCTAAAGGTTCATTAACCAAAATAAGTGAAAAAATTATTGACTCATCTACTACTCCTACAGATGCTAAAGCTGATATAGAAACTAAATATAAAAGAGAAGATTTTCCAGATACACAAGCTAATACTAGAACGCCTGTAACTCAAAAGCTTCTTGATTACTTTGCAGAAGTATTAGGCATACCTAAGTTTACTGAAGACTTATCAAAAGGTACTTATGTCAGTTGGTTGCAAAATGCTAATCCCGTTGGTTATGCAATTGCTGAAAAACTTAATGCACCAAAACAAGCTTTTGATATTATTGCTAAACATGACGCAGAACTAGCTGCTTTAGAAGCTAAACCTGCACCAATTGCTGTAACTACTCAAGAAGTTACAACACCTCTTAAAAAAGAGTTGCAACAGAACTTAGCAAGAATTAAAGAAATTGAAACAGAGATTGATACTGCTGAACCAGATATAGTTAAGGCAAGTGAATTAATGGAAGATAATGCGGAAAGACAAAAGTTAATTGCGCGGAATAGAGAAATTCAAAGAAAATTGCTTGCTAACAAAATTGTAAGTAAAACACTTAGTGAACAAGAAGTTGCTGACATTGATGAGTTTGTAATTTGGGCTAATGATAATTTGCCAGACTTTATTAGCATTGAGGATATTTCTAATCTTAGAGATAACCTTGTTACTAATGGTGTACGTGTTGGTGCTTTTGTTTTATCAATGAATCAAATTGCTGGTGGAATGACTGTGAAAGGTACATTGTACACCGGTGCTAAATCTCCATACAAATATCACGAAGCATTCCATGGTGTGTTTAGATCTTTACTTTCTAATGCACAACAGGACAAACTTTACAAGATTGCTGAAGCAGAAGTAAAAAGAAAGCTTGGTGATAAGTTTGAAGAAGAGCTTGGTAAGTTTAGAAACTCTGCAGATTCATATAAAGCAATGAGCAGAAAAGCTCTTGAGAAAGAGTTTTATGAAGAATACATGGCTGATGAGTTTGAGAAGTTTAAGAAAGATCCTAGATCTACAAAAACTGATTCAGCTATTAAGAACTTCTTTAATAGAATCATTGAATGGATTAAATCTTTGTTTAATAGATATACTCCTAATGAGCTTCAACAGTTATTTAAAGATATTGATTCTGGTAAATTTAAATCAGCATCACCAATCAATAACAGATTTACAGATAGTCTTGCAACTGGTATTACTCTTGCCAATAAGATTATTCCTGTAGAGATGATTGAAAGTGAGACAGGTGCTTTTGGATATAGGACTTTAGATAATAATTTTGCAAGAAGTATAGTATCTTCTATTTCTGCAAGAGTTATTATGCTTGAGCAAGAAAATAAAAATTCTAATTTTAATATAAAAAAAGCAGTTAATGATTCTTTTAATAGATTCAAAGCTCTTTATAGTACTAGAAGAGAAGCTTATAAAACTATGGAGCTTACTCCTGAACAGAAAAGAAATCTTAGAGATATTGAAAAAGCTTTCTCTGAGTTCTCTGATTTTATTAAGGAAGCTGTTTATGATGAATTAAAATACTATGAAATTAAATCAAGAAAGATTGAAGAAGATCTTGAAGATACAGATGATCAAGTAGGAGATAGACTTAGAACTACTGATCAGTATGATAAAGATGTAACCAGCATTGGTGGATTCTCTTCTTTGTCTTCTTTCTTGAGAAAATATATTGGAACAACTCCTATTTCAGAAAAGGATCAGTTTGGTAATGACTTTTTGATTGATGCTGAAAAAGACGAGAATGGAGAGGATATAGAAGGCACTGGAGAGAAATTAATGATTACTGTAGACTTTGCTACAGCTTACAATGGTTTCTTAAAGGCTGTTAAAAACTTGAATGATCCTATTCAGATTTTACAACAGCTTTACTTCTTTGGAATTAATAATCCACAAACAGAAGCAGTTGTAAATAAATTATTCCTTGACTTAGGTATTAAATGGGCAGATCAACTTGAGAATGGACAGCTTCCTCAGTATACTGCAAAAGTGATTGAAAAGTTCAGAAGTGGTAAGCCGCTGACTCAAAAAGAATTAAGACAAGGTGTTAAGAGACCTTTGCTTTTACAAGCTGTATTGAAAGGTTTTGAAAATGCACGTGTTGACTATCTCTTTATACATAGAAGTACTGGTGACCAAGTATATACTTATACTGCGGCAAACAGGGATGACGCAAATACTCAAGTTGACAGATGGGGTCAAGCTTATATTCAGAAGTCAAAAGTATTAAATACAGATGAGGGAATAAGAAATCTTGTTGTTGACACTTTTGAAGGTCTATTACAAAGATTGCAATTTGTTAAAGATGAAGAAACTAGTAAAACATCGGTTAAGAAATATGATGATCAAAAGCTTTCTGAGTTTGCACATGAAACTACAAAAATTCTTGAAGAAAACTTGGGTATTTCATTAAGTCCTAAGTTTATTGAATTCAGTGTTGCTAAAAATATTGAAAGACCTACAAGGTATCAAAAAGCTTTATTAAATGCTAATGCTGATGAAAAGGCTTTGAACTATAAAGATATCAAAGAAATTAAATTGATTGTAGAAGGTAAGCAAGATTTATTTACTGCTGATGAGGGTGCAAGAAATAGACTTAGAAAAATTGCATTAGGTAATGCAGCATTTGATGAGAATGTTGGAGCATCTGTATTTAAGAATCCAAATGGAGACTTGGTATATGCTCACCAATTACCTTCATTTCACCTGAAACAAATAGCTGCATTGAATGATGTTGCCAATAATGGTTCCAAGATTGAAGAACTTAAAAAGTCTGATGAGTATCTTGTAAATAACTTTTTATTAAACAGTGAAGCTTTCAAACAGCTTTCTGCAGAAGGTAGATTAAGAATCCTAAGAATTGCCGGTTCAAAGACAGGAAATATAGATATGGATGAAGATGGTTTGATGTCTGAAACTTCAGGCAGAACTCCTTCATCAGGCACAACCTATGGTGATTCAACTCCAAGAGAGTTTATTCTTAACTTGATTAACTCTTATACATATGCTGTAGATTCTGTGAGTGGAAAAGTTAATACTATTTCCTGGACAAAAGAAGATGGAACTATAGAGGTTGCCGCATTAGCTCCAGTACTTTTACGTGTACTTGAAGCATCAAATACTGGTGACATGATTAGTCTTCCTGTATTTAAAGCTGTAGATAAAAAAGGGGGGAAAACTATTTTAACAGAAGAAGCTCTTGATGCTATATTAAATAATGTTGCTGCAGAATTTGCAAGAATACAGAAAGAATCTAATCCTGAAACTGCAACTCAAGAGTTACATGTTGGGTATAACGCACTTGCAATTCCAAATGCAGAGACAGGAACTGAAGAAATTATTCCTATCAATGTAACAAGTGATAGTGTAAATAAAGCTAGAGCTTTCAATTTCCATAAGACAGGTGTTCTTTTAAGTCCATTAGGTCAGAAGAAAGAAAGCCGTCAAGGTATTGTTACAATTCAAACTTCTGACATCAAGTTAGAGAGAATTGAAAAAGGGGATCAGACTGCACTTGTATATGATCAAAAAGCTGCAGAACAGTTTATTGGTTTTACATCTACGGGTGTTGTCCGTGATGCTATTGTAAAAACTAAAGAGGGAGATAAGAATGTACCAAAGAGAATTATTGGTAGAGGTTTGGTAAGAGTTACTCCTGAGAACAGAGAAAGAATCTTTGAAGATCTTAAGGGTTCTATTTCACTTGTTCAAAATGATCAGTTCAAATATGAAGTACGTATTGGAACTAAGAAATTCTATGTAGAATCAATCAATGAGCAGAAGTTCTTACAAGGTAAGAAACCTATGTACATGTATGATTTGATGGAAGCTGGAGAGGCAGATGTAATGGAACAAATTGCAGGCCTTGTTGGTGGGTTTGAAGTAGAAGGTTATTTAAATAAACTAACTGAAGCTGCACGTTCTCCAGAGTTTGCAGGATTGACATTTGCTGAAGCTATCCAAAAACTTGGTATAAAGGAATCAGAGTTGAAAGCATTCTTGCAAAATAGAATGGACCAAGAATTTGCAGAGTTTAACATTACACTAGATGAACTTGTTGGTTCACAAGGTGGATTAGCAAACTTCCTAACAAATGGTATTCAGACAGCAGGTGGTGCAGTAACTGGAGATGCACAAAGATCTGGTAGATTACTAAACATTATTCCTGAAGATAGTGCATACAACTTAAAGCAGATCTTCTTTAATGATTATATTAATACCACAGCTATCAATCAGATTTTATTAGGTGATAGTGCTTATAGTTTGAAGGATGCTGTTGATGAAATTAAAAGAGCAAAAGCACAATCTGCATCTTACTACAGTGCTGCAAGTACAGTAGCTGCACCAGAGTATGGTATTTTCAAACCATTGCAAGAAATTTCTTTGTTTGAATTGACAGAACCCATTGTTAATGCAACATACAATGCTGGTGAAGTTAAGAATGCGGATGCTCAGTTGTGGATGACTACCAAAGCATTCCGTCATTTCCAATATGGATTTGGTAAACTTACTCCAGCTCAAGCAGAATTGTTTGATAGAATTGAAAGAGGTGAGGATATTAGTGCTGAGGATATTTTTGGGACAGAAGAATCTACAGGATACGCTAAGAGGCAAGAAATGCTCAACTCTCAAAAGCTTGTCTATGCAGATGGTAAAACATTTGTTAAGATGTCTGCCTTCCCATTATTGCCACAGTTTACTTCATTGAAAGATTCTGAAGGTAACTATACTATTCCTAAACCTAACAAAGTAGCTCTACATAATTTAAGAGTTAAGCTTGAAGCATTTGAACAAGAGAATAATACTGTATCGGTAGCTGCTCCAAGATCAGCCTTGAAGATGATGCAAAAGAATGTATCTAATATTCATGGTGTTACTGGAACAACAACTCCTTTAGGAAAAAATCAGTCTGTTACTCTTAATGCTAACTACTTAGGATTGCAAGTAATAAACCCATCTAACAAAATTGTTATAACAGATCCTACTCAGGTTAAGACCTTGGTTACTTCAGAACAAAATGATTCAACAGAAGTAATCATCAATGGTGAGAAATTAACATTAGGTGAGGTAAGAGCTGCTTATCACAAGGCAACTAGAGATAGAGGTAACTTAAACTATATCAATAAGAGAAATTTAGTATTCTCTTTTGATGTAGACTATGCT
>B570J29032_109959072_pt1 | contig 17927 bp, 15 predicted proteins | sample LakMenEpi16Nov12_FD_29032 | JGI IMG/M metagenome (IMG submission 29032) | reverse complement strand
CCCATATTTTTGTCGTTATAGTTCCATCCGGTTACACTTGATGATTCATACTTCTTCTTGGCAAAGGGTAATCCTCCTTTACAAGCACTGAATAAAAGCGCGATAAATGATAAGTACAAAAGATTTCTCATGTGTTACACATTTTTTTATCCTGTTTTCTAAACGGGAAAGTGTTCTGGATATTGCCCAGGCACTCAAGGGTACAGGAACAAATGTAAGTGTTAAATTAAATCCAATCAATGCTTTACGCCAAGAATTATGTTTACTAAATGCTAAATTTGTTAACAGGCCTTTATGAAAAGATGGGTGTTTTTTTTAGCTGTTTTAACCCTTTCCCTTTTTGCAAAGGGTCAGAAAAACTATGCAACTGCCTCAGTTTTGTCAACTGGTAAATGGATAAAGGTGGGTACTGAAGGCGAAGGAGTATTCAAAGTGACTGCTTCATTCCTTACAAAAGCAGGGTTTACAGCTCCAATTTCTTCTGCGTCTATTCGATTATACGGTAATGGGGGTGCAATGCTTCCAGAGGCAAATCATTTGCCAGCTCCGGATGATTTGTTGGAAAATCAAATTGAAGTTTTTGATGGGGGGGATGGTCTTTTGGATGGGGAAGATTATTTTCTATTTTATGCCCCTGGTGCAAATCAATGGGGGTACAATGATAAGTCCAAAAAATTCGAGTTCTCCAAAAATTTCTATTCTGATCTTTCCTTCTATTTTATCCAGGTAGGTGATGGTTCAGGAAGCAGGATAATGGAGAAAATACTAAATGGGAGTGCAGTTCAGAATGTTGAAAGCTTTGTGGAGCATCTTCGTTTTGAGCGTGATTCCTTCAATTTTTTAAATAGCGGTAGAGAGTGGTTTGGTGAAACCTTTGGAAATGGGTATCCCGATTCAAGGATTTTTCAGGTAGCTTCAGATGGTGTTTTACCAGGAAGTCAGTATGAATTGACTAGTGAAGTTGTGGGCAGAAGTTTTAACAACCCCAACAGACTCAACGTATCTCTCAATGGTAATCTATTGTTTCAGCACAGTACACCTGCATCCATTGGCACCTTACTCGAGCCAATCGCTAATGTGAGTCTACTTTCTAAAGAGGGGATTACCAATGGGACTACTATTACGATTCGTTATGATTTTGAAAGTGGAAATGCCAGTGGCCAATCTTGGTTGAATTGGTTTGATGTTATTTTTCGAAGAACGTTGACTCAACGCAATGATACTTTACTAAGTTTTAGAGATCCATCTGTTGTGGCAAACAACCGATTGGTTGCCTACCATATAGCATCAAGTAATCCTAATCTGAAAGTTTGGGAGGTAACCAAAAGAGGCGAGTACAGTAAGTTTAAAACCGAATTTTTAAATAGTCGTCATCGGTTCATTGATGATGCAAGTGTTTTTAGAGAGTATATCTCATTTGATCCTGCATTGTCCAAACAGCCAGTATTTATTGAGAAAGTGGACAACCAAAATCTTCATGGTGAAGTATTCTATGATATGGTGGTGGTTACTCATCCATCTTTTTTACAAGAGGCAAGAAGATTGGCTCAATTCAGACAATCCAATAATGGCTTGCGTGTTGTGGTTGTAGATGTAGAAAGGGTTTATAATGAATACTCTTCTGGTAGTCCTGATCCAAGCGCTATTCGTAATTTTTTAAAAATGTTGTACGACAGGGCTGGGAATATCACAGCAAATCGTCCGAAGTATTTGCTGCTTTTTGGAGGAACTTCATATCAGTTTAAAGAGAAAACAGGTGAGCGGAAAAATCTTGTCCCTACCTATCAAAGCCCCTCCTCTTTAGATCCACTCACCTCCTATCTCAGCGATGATTATTTTGGGTACCTCGATAATGATGATGATATCAATGCCAATATTCCTGCGCCATTGTTGGATGTTGCTGTCGGAAGAATACCGGCAAGAACGGTGGCACAAGCTAAAATTGCAGTAGATAAAATCATCAACTATCAAAGCAAATCTGATTTTGGCGACTGGAGAAATGAAATCACAATGGTAGCGGATGATGAAGATTTTGATTTGCATTTAAATGATGCTGAATCACACGCGACACTCATAGAGGGTAAGCAGCCTGTTTGGAATTTGAATAAAATTTATTTGGATGCTTTTCAACAAAACAGTGGCACAGGAGGAAGCAGGTATCCTGAAGTAAATGCAACTATTACAAAAGGAATGAATCTTGGAACCATGCTCTGGAATTATAGCGGACATGGAGGTAATGCAAGATTGGCTCAGGAGGCGATACTTGAAAAAGAAATGTTACCACTATGGGAAAATCAAAACAGGTTGCCATTGTTTGTGACTGCAACTTGTGATTTTGCACCATTTGATAATCCAGCTCAATTTTCAATTGGGGAAGATTTGCTTGTTGGAAGAAGTAACGGGGCAATTGGTCTCATGACAACCACCCGGTTGGTTTTTGCTTCAAGTAACAAGTTGATCAACAACAATTTTTTCAAATCACTTTTGCAAAGAAAATCTGATGGGAGGTATCCCTCACTAGGTGAAGCCTGGTTGAATGCTAAAAACACTACAGTAGTTGAATCAGGAGATTATATCAACGCGAGAAAATTTGCAATGCTGGGAGATCCTTCCATGAAATTGTTGATGCCTGAATACCAAGTGAAAACTATCAGGGTGACTGACCTGGGAAATGGCTCCATTGCTGATACTTTGCGTGCATTGAATCAATATAGAATTGAAGGAGAGTTGCTTCTTCCTGATGGTAATTTCGATCCTGGGTTCAATGGTACCTTATCTGTAAAAATTCAGGATAAGGCAACCAATTACAAGACACTGGCAAATGATCAGCAAAGCAGTGTGAGAGATTTTAAGGTTTATGATAATTTGATATATTTTGGTAAAACCAAAGTGCAATCTGGTAAGTTTTCTTTTCAATTTGTTGTGCCCAGTGATATTCGATTCGAGTACGGAAAAGCTAGGGTGAGTTATTATGCAGAAGATGGAATTAAAGATGCGCAGGGAGTTGATGGATCTCTAGTGTCTGGTGGTTTTGGGGGTAAAATGGAAAATGATAAAAATGGCCCCATTATTCAGGCGTATCTTGAGAATGAGAGTTTTAAAAATGGTGGGACTGTTAAAGAGAATCCCATATTTATTGCAAAGCTATCTGATCAAACAGGAATTTATCTTGGGCGTTTTGGTATAGGGCATGATATTCGTCTTGTTATTGATGGCGACAATTCATCTGCTTTGGTGTTGAATGATTATTTTCAACCATTGCTCAATGAAAATAAAGCTGGAGAAATTTATTTTCAATTTCCTAAACTCTCTGAGGGGGTTCATAAAATAGAGTTAAAAGCATGGGATGTTTTTAATAATTCTTCAACAGCTGTGATTGATTTTATTGTAGTGAAACAGCAGACAATTGAAGTTGAAAGATTTTATAATTTCCCGAATCCATTTTCAGCATCTACAACTTTTTCATTTCAGTTGAATGGTCCAATCGAAGGTGCATTTGTAACATTGGATGTACTTACCCTAGAGGGAAAGCCAATAAAGCGTTTAGTTGAAACAATAAACCAAAAAGGACTTCGTTTCATACAAATGAAATGGAATGGTTTTGATGTGAATGGGAAGAAACCACAGCCGGGAATTTATTTGGCGCGACTAACCATTAAGGCGAAATCTGGTAGAATTACTTCAAAGGTGCAAAAGCTCATCTTGCTTTAAATCTAAATTTCATAATTTAGCAATATTAAACTGGCTCATATCGAATCAATTCTACCCAATTTCCTTTATTGATTTTAAAAACCTACAATGAAAAGATTTGCATATAAACTATTGGCCAGTGTTTTGTTTTCATCGGCTATTTCATTTTCTTTCGCTCAAACGAACAGCATAAATGTGGTAACCACAGCCGTGCCTTTTCTCAGGATTTCACCTGATGCAAGAGCAGGAGGAATGGGCGATTTGGGAGTGGCAACAACTCCAGATGTAAATTCCCAATTTTATAATGTTGCCAAATATGCATTTGCCAAAAATCCTTCTGGGATTGGCATGACTTATACCCCATGGTTAAAAGATCTGGGTTTGAATGATGTGTTTTTGGCTTCATTGGCAGGGTACTATAAACTGGATGAACAACAGACGCTATCTGGGTCTTTGCGCTATTTTAGCCTGGGTAATATCCAATTTACTGATAACCTGGGTAACGACCTGAATGCTTTTCGTCCACGGGAAGTTGCTGTTGATTTGGGATATTCAAGAGTTTTGTCTGAGCGCTTAAGTTTAGGAGTAGCCATCAGATATATCAATTCCAACCTTGCAGGTGGACAAGCCATAACAGGGGTTTCATATAAGCCTGGAAATGCTGTAGCAGGTGATGTGGGCCTTTACTATAATGCGCTTGGTGATGACGGTAGCGGTTTGAGTATGGGTTTGGCGCTTACCAACCTGGGGTCAAAAATCAGTTATACCAGTGATGCAACCCAAAAGGATTTTATTCCAGCCAACTTTTCACTGGGTGCGGTGTATACAAGTGTTTCAAATGAAGTAAATAAACTTTCTTTTGGAGTTGACATACAAAAATTAATGGTGCCGACACCTCCATTGTTGGGGGATAGTGCAGGATTGGTAAATTATAGAAGTAAAGGTGTAGTGGGCAGCTGGTTCAGTTCATTTGGAGATGCACCGGGTGGATTTTCTGAAGAGTTGAAAGAGTTTTATTTTTCTTTGGGCGGTGAGTATACATATAATGAGCAATTCTCAATTAGAGCTGGTTATTTTTATGAAAATCAGAACAAAGGGAACAGACAGTATTTTTCAGTTGGTGCAGGATTTAAGTACTCCACTTTAGGCTTTAATTTATCTTATTTAATTCCTTCCGGATCAGGGGTTAACAGAAATCCATTGAGTAATACCATCAGGTTTGGACTAATTTTTGATCTGGGGGAACAGGAAATTTATTAATTCTTTAAGTTAAGTAATCAGAAACGGCCTTCGGGCCGTTTTGTTTTTTCATACATTTATAAAAAAACAAGCATGTCTTTTAGAATAGGATTTGGTATAGATTTTCATCAATTGGTCGAGGGTCGTGATCTCTGGATTGGAGGAGTGTTGATTCCACATCACAAAGGAGCAAAGGGGCATAGTGATGCGGATGTGCTCTTACATGCAATCTGTGATGCTATGCTTGGTGCACTTGCTCTTGGAGATATTGGTTTGCATTTTCCGGATACCGATCCTGCATACAAGGGAATTGATAGTAAACTATTACTTAAGCAAACCCATAAACTGATTTCAGAAAAGGGATATCAGGTGGTAAATATTGATAGTTCTCTGTGTCTTGAGGCTCCCAAAATCAAGCCTTATGTTAAGCAAATGGAATCCACAATTGCATCAATTGTAGAAGTACTTCCAGAAGATGTTTCGGTAAAAGCGACCACCACAGAAAAAATGGGGTTTGTTGGAAGGGAAGAAGGATTGGTAGCCTATGCGAATGTATTGCTGAGGAAGGTTGAATAATGTATTTTTGCGTATAAAATTTAGCTATTGATAGTAAGGATCATAAACAACTCCAATAACCCAATACCGGCATACGCCACAGAAGGGTCATCTGGAATGGACTTGAGAGCTAATTTACTTGAGCCCCTGACACTCGCTCCATTAGAGAGGATGATGATCCCAACCGGAATTTTCCTTGAAATTCCTCAAGGATATGAAGCTCAGGTAAGGCCGAGAAGTGGATTAGCCATCAAACAGGGGTTAACTTGTCTAAATTCACCAGGAACTATTGATGCAGATTACCGTGGAGAACTGAAAGTGATTTTGATCAATTTGTCTGCCGAAAATCAAGTCATTTCTCATGGCGACCGCATAGCGCAGATGGTGTTTCAAAAAATTGAAATAGTGGAATTGGAATCAACGGATCAAATCAGTGAGACTGCTAGAAATGCGGGTGGATTTGGTCATACCGGAATAAAATAAACAAAACATGAGGCTCATCCTATTCATAGCTTTTATATTCATTACGCTGGCCTCATGCAGGTCCACCAGAAAAATTACGACCGTCATAGCAAAAAAAGACAGTGCCGTAGTTGTAATTAATCCAGCGGAGTCCGATTCTGCGAAATCTGTGAGAGCTACTTTTGATAGCATTCAAAAAAAGAGAATAAAATTTACCAGTTTTTCATCCAAAGTGAAAGTAGAATACAGAGACGACAAGAACCGAAGTCTTGACTTCAATGCTTTTTTAAGGATGAAAAAAGATAGTGCAATTTGGGTTTCTATTATTGCTGCTTTAAACATTGAAGCATATAGGGTAATTATCACCCCCGATAGTATTACCATCATGGATAAAATCAACAGAACAATTCAACATAAGCCCCTTTCTTATCTACAGTCCATTACACAGGTGCCTTTTGATTACTCAACACTTGAAGATTTGATTATTGGTAATCCTGTTTATCTCGATCGTACTGTTGTTGCTTATGCTGATCAAGGTGAAAAAATTTCTTTATCTACAATTGGATCTTCCTTTAAACATTACCTGACCGTTGGTAAAAATGATTTGCATTTATTGTTCAGTAAACTGGATGATGTGGATCAAACAAGAAGCCGAACTGCGAATCTTTCTTATACGGCATATCTGCTGACTGGCAACTGGATGTTTGCCAGTAATAGAAGTATAAGTCTTTCAGAAAAAAATAAACTTGATATCATGTTGGATTTCAAACAAGTTGATTTTGACAAACAACTTGCATTTCCATTTAGTATCCCTAAAAATTACAAGGTCATAAATTAACTTTTTGTAAGAAAAAAAATTTGAATATTTATTGATGAAAAATATGGGAGTGAAGCGATCAATATATTTAGCCTTAATGGGATTCATGCTGTTTGGCTTTTCTGTGGCTTCAAATGCACAGACCAAAGAAGAGTTAGAAAAAAGACGCAGAGAGATTCAACAGGAAATAGCTTCACTTCAAAAGGCCCAATCTGATATTTCTAAAGACAAAAAAGCCAGCCTCTCAGAATTAAAATTGCTGGAAAGAAAATTGAGAAGTCGATACGCTGTAATTGACAATCTGAATGATGAAGTAAGGTTGATTGACAATACTATCTTCAGCAACAACAGGGAGATTTACAGACTGCAGAAGCAACTGGATACTTTAAAACAGCAGTATGCACGGACGATTGAGTATGCGTATAAGAACAGGAGCAGCTATGATATGCTGAATTTTATTTTTACAGCTACCAGTTTCAATGATGCCGTAAAGCGAGCCACTTACCTGAAGAGTTACAGAAAGTACAGGCATGAGCAAGTAGATAACATCAACAGGACGCAGAAGGAGATGAGTGATCGTATAAATTTACTGACGCAGAATAAGCAAGAAAAATCAAAAGTAATTGAAGAACAGCATCAACAAAAAGAGTTATTAGAGTCTGAGAAGAATGAGAAAAATCAGTTTGTTACTAAACTAAAGGCTAGAGAAAAGGAAATAGAAAAAGAAGTTGCTGCAAAACGAAAAGTGGAAAGGAGTCTTCAAAATTCAATTGCTGCTATTATCAAACGTGAAATTGAGGCTGCAAAACGAAAGGCAGAAGATGATGCCAGGAAAGCAGCTGCTTCAAATGTTGCCGCTCCAGCTGCAAAGCCTGCTGCAAGTTCTTCAACAGCAAGTGTTGCTCCAATAAGAAAAACCAATGTGCTTGAAAATACACCTGAGGTTACGAAAGTTTCTGTAGGTTTTGAAAATAATCGGGGCAACCTTCCATGGCCGGTTGACAAAGCAACAATAACTTCAAGTTTTGGGCGACAAAGAATTGAAGGGACTAAAATTGAAGAAGACAATGGAGGAATAACGATTCAAACGGTCAGTGGCTCGGCTGTTAAGGCTGTATTCGAGGGGGTAGTGACTACTGTATATGATGTTGCAGGTAGCCAAACGGTTACAATAAAACATGGCAAGTATTTTACTACCTATTTTAACATGTCCTCTGTTAACGTTTCAAAAGGATCTAAAGTTAGTATGGGTGAAGTTATTGGACGTGCAGGTGAAAACTTTGATGGAGAGGGTGAAATCGTATTTATGGTAAATGAAGAGCTAAGATTCGTCAATCCCGAGCTATGGTTAAAGCGTAAGTAGCAATTACCTGCCTAATACTTCAGCATATAGTTTTTCGTATTGAGGAACTATATTTTCTATATCAAATTTCTTGGCTTGTTCTCTAGCGGCTTTTCCAAATTGTTTTAGTAGTGCAGGACTTGATAACAAAGTAATTGCATTTCTACTCATACTTTCTACATCACCTATTTCACTTAAAAATCCATTTGTTCCGTGTGTTACAATTTCAGGTATACCTCCTGCTTCTGTCGCAATCACTGGTGAACCCGCTGCCATAGCCTCAAGTGCAGAGAGCCCGAAGCTTTCGTATTCTGATGGTAATAAAAATAAATCTGCAATAGCATAAATGTCTTCCATGTCTTGTTGCTTTCCAACAAAACGGGTGTTTTCAAATATACCTAGTGATCTGCAGAGTTCTTCTGCGGCGGGTCTTTCGGGACCGTCACCAACCAGCAATAGTTTGGAGGGAATCTCTTTTTGGATTTTATTGAAAGTATAAATAACGTCTGCTATTCTTTTGATCTTTCTAAAGTTCGAAGCATGCAGAACAATTTTTTCATCATTTGGGGCAATCACTTTTTTAAAAGCATCAATTGGTTTTTTTGCAAAACGATGGGTATCAACAAAATTGTGTATGACATGGATGTCTCTTGTGATTTGAAAATTAGCGAGTGTTTCTGATCGCAGGTTATCTGACACTGCTGTGATAGCATCACTTTGATTAATAGAGAAAGTTACTACAGGTGCATAAGTTTTGTCCTTGCCTACCAAAGTAATATCAGTACCATGTAAAGTGGTAATAAATGGAATATCTCTTCCTTCTTGTGCGAGAATTTGTTTAGCCATATAAGCTGCAGATGCATGTGGGATGGCATAGTGAACATGGAGTAAGTCAACATTATTATTACGCACAACATCAACCATCGTGCTTGCTAAAGCTGTTTCATATGGCGGGAAATCAAACAATGGGTAGGTTGGAACGCGTACTTCATGAAAAAACAAATTAGCACTGAATCCCGTTAGTCTTACAGGTTGCTGATAGGTAATAAAATGAATACCATGACCCTTATCGGCCAATGCCTTGCCTAATTCTGTGGCCAATACGCCACTTCCTCCAAATGTTGGGTAACAAACAATCCCAATGTTCATCTTCATATAATTCTATTAACGAAAGTAGGAATAATAAAGTTCAATAGGCCTTAATGGATCTTTTGAAAGCCACAAAAAATCAGTAGTTTAGTGAGATAACAATAGTCAATTGATATGAAAAAAAGCTTTTTGTTTCTATTTGTCACCTTACAAAGTTTCTTATCTGGATTTTCGCAGTTGAATCAGGATAGTGTCGTAATCAAAAAGATATCTGATGAAATATTCATGTATGGAACGGCATACAGTAACCTGAGGTACCTGTGTAAGCAAGTTGGTCAACGCTTATCTGGTTCAGCAGGGGCTGCCTTAGCAGTTGAACAGACTGCAAGAATGCTTAGAGAGGCAGGAGCAGATACGGTTTATTTACAACCCTGTATGGTCCCCCAATGGGTAAGAGGTGCTAAGGAGATTGGTACAGCTTCATTAAACAATGGTAAGTCAATGCCCCTTAACATCGTAGCATTGGGCATGTCAGTTGGTACGCCTGCCAATGGCATAACAGGTGCTGTTGTGGAAGTAAAAAACTTTGCTGAATTAGACGCAATGGGGGCCGATCAGGTCAAAGGAAAAATCGTCTTTTATAACTTTAGAATGGATCCCAGGCATATCAATACTTTCCGAGCTTATGGTGAGGCGGGTGTTTATCGTTCTCAGGGACCGTCCAGAGCAGCAGCCCTTGGAGCAATTGGTGTAATTGTTAGAACGCTTTCTCCAGTTATTGATGATCATCCGCATACGGGTGCAACACGTTACGATGAAAACCAACCTAAAATTCCAGCTGTTGCCATCAGCACAAGTGGTGCTGAAGAATTGAGTAAAGCGATTGCCGCAAAGATGGTGAAACAGCTATATCTTAAAACCAACTGTAAGCAACTTGAAGATGTTCTTTCTTATAATGTAGTGGGAGAATTGAAAGGATCAGAATTTCCTGATGAAATTATTACAGTGGGTGGACATTTGGATAGCTGGGACTTAGCTGAAGGTGCACATGACGATGGCACAGGTTGTGTTCAAAGTATTGAAGTGCTAAGGTCACTTAAAGCTATAGGTGGAAGACCAAAGCGCACTGTGCGTGCAGTTATGTTTATGAACGAAGAAAATGGATTGAGGGGTGGAAACAAATATGCAGAAATTGCCAAAATGGAGGGAAAGAAATTTATCATGGCACTAGAAAGTGATGCTGGAGGATTTACTCCCCGTGGTTTTGGGTTTACTGCAAACAGTCTGCAGAAAGAAAAGTTATTGAGCTGGAAGCCTTTGTTTGTGCCTTATGGCGCACTTGAGTTCAATGAAGGAGGGGGCGGTGCTGATATTGGGCCTTTAAGGGGGTTAGGTACAGCTTTAATTGGACTAAATCCTGACTCACAACGTTACATGGATTTGCACCATGCAACAACAGATGTATTTGAAGCAGTAAGTGAGAGGGAATTGAATTTAGGAACAGTCGTTATGACAGCAATGGTTTATTTAGTAGCTCAATATGGTTTGTAAGCCGACTTCAAATATTTTACTTTAAGTTCCAATTAAAAAGATAGCAGGTTGTTTGGGTAAGTCCACAACCTGCTTTTTCCATTGTGCAATTGTTTTAGTCGAGATCCATTCTTCTGATGAAGTAATATGATATGCAATACAGAGCTTAGTTTCATTTTGTAATCCACTGATCAGCGATTGAAACATTTGGTTGTTTCGATATGGTGTTTCAATAAAAATGATGGTAGAGTTTTCAGTCCTGCTTTTTCTTTCAAGTTCTTTTATTTTTTTATCTCTCTCCCCGGGTGTAATCGGCAAGTAACCAACAAACTGGAATTGCTGACCATTTAATCCACTTGCCATTAATGCCAGCAGAATTGAATTTGGTCCTGTTAGCGGATGGACTTTATTTCCGTTTTCTTGTGCAACTGCTATCAGTCGCTGGCCTGGATCAGCAATACCCGGACAACCAGATTCGCTTACTATGCCAATTGTTTTTTCTGTTTGAAGGAATTGTTTGAATTCTTTCAAATGAATTTCTTCTTTGTTTCCTATTTCGAACCAAAGCCTGGCATCAATATCAAATTGTTTATCAATTTTTTTAAATGCTCTTCTGGCAGTCCTGATGTTTTCTGCAAAAAAAACATCACATTGGTTTAGTCGGCCTCTGATTAGATCTGGTAAATGATCAAATCCATCTTCAGCAAGTGCTATTGGGATCAAGAAAATTTCACCTTTTTTTGTTTCCATTTTATTGAAACGTATTGTCTTTTTTAATTTCCTGCATGCTGATGGTTGCAGCAATCACTGCATAAGCTGGAGCCAAGATCCAACCAATAATAATTATACTGTGCATCAGGTAAAAAACTATTCCATTGCCAATTGCCAATCCTTTATGCCTGCCAATAAAATCAATACTTTCTTCCATTTTCATTTTGTTGCGTTCACAGGAGTAATCCAGCATTGAGAAGCCATAATAATAACATTCAATTAGAATAGCTATAAATGGTGCTATCCAACCTATAAATGGAATTAGAGAAAGTATGATAATTGAGAAAACATATACGGATTGCCAAATGGTATTTCTTACCGCTATTCTTATTCCTCTCGCAACATCTGAGAGATATTGTTTCATTTTAAAATCAAAAGCTTTGTTTTCAATAATTGAAGCAGTCTTTTCACTGAGGAAAGAGAAAACAGGTGATCCAATGATCAGCCAGATGTACTTAAACAAGGAAAAATACAACAGCATTAACAGTAACCAGAGCATGATTCCGCCGACTGTAAATAAAAAGCCGACCCAGCTGCTTTCTAGTCTGTTCAGCCAGCCCTGTAAGCCCGTTTCAATCGTCAGCCATTCAATGGCAGCGTTAGCCGATTTAGAAAAGAAGTACATGCTAAGGGCGAAAAGAATGGAGTATACTACCCCAGGTATTATGATCCACTTCCATAATTTATGTTTTCGTATAAAACGGTGCGCTTCAAAATAAGATTGAATGGATATGACAATTTCTTTCAGCAAGAGATTTGTTTGGTTGTAGCAAAATACACAAATGATTTATCTTCACCCAAATTGTTCCCTTGGAAAAAGTGACATACTCTAGATGGAAGTCGATCATGGCATTGTTGAGCGGACCATTATTGTTTGCTTTAACGCTTTTTTTTAATCCATTCGGATTAGATGACAATGCAAATAAAGTAATGGCATGTGCTTTGCTTATGATTTCATGGTGGATTTCAGAAGCTTTACCTATGCCTGCTGTTGCACTTATTCCACTGGTTCTTTTTCCGCTCATGGGTATTGCAAAAATCAGTGAAGCTGCAGCACCTTATGCAAACGAAGTAGTATTTCTTTTCATGGGTGGGTTTATGATTGGATTGGGAATTGAAAAATGGAACCTGCACAGAAGGATTGCTTTGTCTATCGTTCAGTTTACAGGTACCAATGGAAATCAAATTATTCTTGGTTTTATTTTGGCGACCGGCTTCATTAGTATGTGGTTGAGTAACACGGCTACAACTATGATGATGTTGCCTATTGCAGCTTCAGTAATTTCCGTTGTTGAATCTAAAAATCAACACAATCCTCAGATGAGATTTTTTGCGGTAAGTATGATGCTGGCAATTGCTTATGCAGCAAATTTTGGCGGTATAGCAACCATCATTGGCACGCCACCAAATGTAGCTTATGCCTCTTTTGTGAGTAAGCAGTTGAACAATGATATTTCTTTTTCAGCGTGGATGATGATAGGGTTGCCGGTATCATTGCTTTTGCTTTTTTCACTTTACGTTGTTTTGATAAAACTTTTTCCAAGCAGAATTGATTCTAATGATGAAATGAGACTGCTGATCAAAAATGAATTGAATGCGTTAGGACCTATGACAGTCCCAGAAAAAAGAGTGTTGTACATATTTATAACAACTGCGTCATTATGGATCTTTAGAGATTTAATCAACAATACAGGTATTGTTAAATTAGACGATAACATGATTGCTGTATTTGGTGCACTGCTCATGTTTATTGTGCCTTCAGGGAATAGTACAAAAGAAAGTGAACGCATTCTGATTTGGTCTGATACTACAAAAATGGCCTGGGGGATATTGCTTCTTTTTGGTGGTGGGATAACCTTGGCTTCAGCATTGGAGAAAGCGGGACTCATTAAAATGCTTGGTACATGGTTGTCGGGTTTCTCCGGAAGTTCAGTTGTCTTTTTGGTGATTGCCATAACAATAATCTCATTATTTATCAGTGAGGTAATGAGCAATGTTGCACAGGTTATTGTTTTTGCACCTGTTGTTACAGGAATTGCTACCGCGACAGGAGCAGATCCTTATATGTTGGGAATACCCATGACACTTGCAGCAAGTTGTGCATCAATGATGCCAATGGGAACTCCTCCCAATGCAATTGTATTCTCAACGGGGCATTTAAAATTGAGTGAAATGATGAAAGCAGGATTGATAATGAATCTTATCAGCATACTGCTGATTATTCTTGCTGGCTTATTTCTAGTGCCATTTGCAATAAAGTATTTATGAACTGTATCAGGACTGAGATTTATCTCCGTATGCTAAATCTCCAGCATCTCCTAGTCCAGGTACAATATATCCTTTTGCTGTAAGTTCATCATCTATTGCTCCACACCAAATTTTAACGTGAGGTTCATGTCTTCTTAGAAAGTCAATTCCTTCCGTACAGGCAATCACACAAGCAACGTGTATTTCCTTCATTTGTCCTTCTCTTCTCAAATGTTCTATGGTTTTCACAAGTGAGGCACCTGTAGCTAGCATAGGATCGCACAAAATAAGAATTCTGTCTTCCAAAGAAGGTGAGGCCAAGTATTCAAGACTGATTTCGAAGCTGCCGTCGCGATGGTGTTTTCTGTATGCAGCTATGAAAGCGTTATCGGCCTTATCAAAATAATTCAGCATCCCAATATGCAAGGGTAGTCCCGCTCTTAGAATGGTTGCCAATACCGGCTGTTGGTTAAGTACTTTCGATTTGGAAATTCCCAATGGTGTTGTTGTATCCGCCTCCTTCGAGGGTAATGTCTTGCTGATTTCATAAGCGATTACTTCACCAATTCTTTCAATATTTCTTCTGAACCTCATTTTATCAGCCTGAATTGTAACATCACGCATTTCTGAAATCCAGTTGCTAACAAGAGAATGCTTTTCGCTTAAATTTATGACCATACAATGCTTAATTTCGGTTATTAAACAAATTTAAACATTATCTATGTTATATCGAGTGATTGGGGTCATGAGCGGTAGTTCGCTAGATGGATTAGATCTCGCATTTGTTGAATTTGAAGAAAAAGGAGGTAAATGGACATTTAGCATTATTGCTTCTGCCTGTTATACCTATGAGGAGGAATTGAAAAATAAACTAAAATCAGGGCAGGATTTGAAAGCCATAGACTTTGTGGAGTTGGATGCACATTATGGTCATTATTTAGGTGAGCAGATCAATCGTTTTATTCGTGAAAAAGAGCTGGAATATAAAGTGGGATTGATTGCTTCACACGGACATACACTGTTTCATGCTCCAGGGAAATATTCAATCCAGATTGGAAATGGTGCTGCAATTGCTGCAGAAACATCCTTACCCGTGGTATCTGACCTAAGATCTCTTGATGTGGCTTTAGGGGGACAAGGAGCGCCGATTGTGCCAATGGGTGAACAATTGTTGTTCCCAGACTATAACTATTTTTTGAATATAGGTGGTATAGCCAATATTTCTTTCAAGGGTAATGGTTTTTATGATGCCTTTGATGTTTGTCCAGCTAACCGTGTACTCAACATGTTGGCAGCACTAAAAGATTTTTCCTTTGATCAGGATGGTGCATTGGCAGCTATTGGCAGGATTAATGAGGACTTGCTTGATCAGTTGAATCAGCAGGATTACTATAAAGCGGATTATCCAAAATCGTTGGACAATGCATTTGGGATAAAAACGATTTATCCATTATTAGCAGCAAGTGGACTTTCAACTGAAGATCAACTGGCAACCTATGCAGAACATATTGCATTGCAAATCTCATCTGCTATTGAAAAGATATTTAGTAAAAGAAATTTGTCCCAAACTTCTGAAAAAATGCTGGTGACAGGAGGTGGAGCATATAATAATTATCTGGTTTCAAGAATCAGTCAACATGTGCTGCCATATGGCATTGAGGTTGTACTACCAGAAAAAGAAATCATTGAATACAAAGAAGCTTTAATCATGGCCTTACTCGGTGTACTGAGATGGAGGGAGGAAGAGACTGTGTTTAGTTCGGTAACTGGAGCTAAGCGGGGTAGTAGTGGAGGAGCTTTTTGGATGGGACAAAACTAAAAATAAAAAACCCCGAAAAATTCGGGGCTTTTTTTATGGTTGGTTATTTGTAACCCCATTTTTTCATGATTTCCAGGTCTTCTCTTACACATTCCATCGGTGCTTTACCCTGATAGGATTCTTGTTCGATGATGAAATGTTTTGTTCCCCACTTCCTACCCAAATCAATGATCTCTTTCACTGGAACGATTCCTACATTCAAGATGGTGGATTCGTATTTTTCATGTCCTGCCTTAGATTCAATTTCAGCTTTCACGTGCATGGATTCAAATCTTCCTGGATATTTCTGCATGATATCCAATGCCTTTGCTCCACCATTAATCATATTGCCAATATCCAACTGCTGCATTACGAGCTTTGGATCTGTTTCTCCAAGTATGATATCAAACAATGTTCTGTCGCCCAGCTTTTCGCTGAATTCAAAATCATGATTGTGGTAGCCGAACTTCATACCATATTTCTGGCATAATTCTCCAGACTTATTAAATACTTCCATGAAAGCCTTGAGGGCATTCAAATCTCTTCTGGTGTTTGTTTCCATAGAAGGACTAATCACAAACATTTGTCCAACAGCTGCTGCATCTTCTACTGTATATTTCCATGCATCAGTAAAATCCTTTTTTGATGCATCCCAATGCTTAGAACTCATTACAGTATGTCCACTCGGCATGGTCATGCCAAGGTCGCTCAACAATTTTTTGAATTCTGCCGCACTCCATCCGTAAAATTTTCTATTGACATAGTTGGCATGTTCAACGTGCTTATAACCCATTTTAGAAAGGGCAGTCAAGGTTTCCATTGGTTTTTTATTCATATCCTCTCTGATAGAATAAAGTTGTATACCTGTTAGTTCCCCTTTTCTAGCTGCTGCAAATAAGTCATTGCTAAAAAAAGCAGCACCTGCAGCTGCAAATGCGCTGTTGCGAATAAAGATTCTTCTTGATTGGTTCATATGGCTGTTTTTAAAATTACTGGTCAAGTAATTTACATAATTATTTTGAAAAAGGGTAGGCGGTAAAAATTTATTCCCTTAGAATTTACTGGTCAATAATAAGCGGTTTTTGAAGCGGCATCCTCTACAGAAAAGGGGCAGTCCTACTTTCTTTGCATTTTTTCAAATCTTTAGGTGTCCCTGTATAGACAAGTGATCCTCCGTTTTCTCCTGCTTCTGGACCAAGTTCAATGATCCAATCGGCTGCTTTGATGACATCAGTATTGTGTTCAATTACCAAAATCGTATGACCTTGATCTATTAGTGCATTAAATGAGGTTAGTAGTTTTTTGATATCATTGAAATGTAAACCGGTTGTAGGTTCATCAAAAATGAACATGATTTTATCGGTATTGTTTTTACCTCGTCCAAGAAAACTGGCTAATTTGACTCTTTGAGCTTCTCCACCAGAAAGCGTTCCACTGGATTGACCAAGTTTTACATATCCGAGTCCCACATCTGATAAAGGTTTTAATCTTGTCGAAATATCTTTTTCGTCCTTAAAGAATTCAATTGCTTCATCAACTGATAACTCAAGTATCTCAAAAATATTCTTACCCTTATATTGCACTTCTAATACTTCATCTTTGAATTTTTTTCCGTTGCAACTTTCGCAAGTAAGTCTGACATCTGCAAGGAATTGCATCTCAACAATTTGTTCGCCTTCACCTTTACAGGTATCACATCTTCCGCCATCAACATTGAATGAGAAATGTTTGGGCAAGTATCCTCTGATTTTACTTAGTGGTTGTGAAGAAAATAGTTCGCGTACACTGTCCCATGCCTTTATATACGTTACAGGGTTGCTTCTGGATGATTTACCTATTGGATTTTGATCTACCATCTCCACCTGCTTAATAGAAGCAAGCGCTCCGGTTATTTCACTAAATAGTCCTGGTCGGTCTCCTACTCCAGAAATATGTTTAATAAGCGCGGGATAAAGTATTTTTTTTACCAAAGTAGTCTTACCGCTTCCACTTACTCCACAAACGACTGTAAATATTCCTAGTGGAAAATCAACATCGACCGACTTTAAATTATTTTCTGCGGCACCTTTTATTGATATGTATTGTTTACTGGTTCGAACTTTTTCAGGAATATCGATTTTTAATTCACCTTTAAGGTACTTGGCCGTCAGGCTTTTTGGGGATTTAATCAAAGTTTTATAATCACCTTCTGCAACCACCTCTCCACCTTGGTGACTTGCTAGTGGTCCCATATCAATTACATGATCCGCCTCTCTCATCATCATTTCATCATGTTCAACCACCACTACAGTATTTCCAAGGTCCCTTAAATTTTTCAATACCTTAATCAGCCTTTCAGTATCTCTGCTATGCAATCCAATTGAAGGCTCATCTAATATATAAAGCGA